>Ga0247609_10004343_pt1 | contig 14139 bp, 8 predicted proteins | sample 172DNAGHGlowgp2_FD_193487 | JGI IMG/M metagenome (GOLD analysis project Ga0247609, IMG submission 193487) | Sheep rumen microbial communities from Palmerston North, Manawatu-Wanganui, New Zealand - 1728 DNA GHGlow gp2 | ecosystem: Host-associated > Mammals > Digestive system > Stomach > Rumen ...
GAGCTGGTGTTGCTGATGCCTTCTCCGAGGTTACGGTCGCCGAACACGTGCGACTTCTTCTTCAAGTTGGCTTCGGCGCCGGTCACGATTTCTGCCGTCTCGTATTTCTCGTCAAATTTGAAAGTGCCGCTCTGCGTGAAGTTGCCGCCCTTCTTGTAAGGAATCACGGTGCCTTCGCCTTTGGCCTTTTCGCCTTTCAGCTTGATGGTGGCAAACGGAGGCGTAACCTTCTCGCCGTCAATAGATAATGACGGGGTGAAGGTCATTGTGGCCTTCTTTTTCATATATTTTGGAGGAATGGTGCCCTTGATGGTGTAGGCAACTTCGCCGCCCTTGTTCTCCAAGTCGGGATTGTCTAACGTAACCGTCACTTCCGGGTACTTTTTGACCATCTTTCCCAGGCCACAGCCGCTCAACAGCATCACGGTGGCCGCTACCATGCTTAATGCAACTAATTTTCTCATAGGTTATTTGTTTTTTTATTTGATATTTCAAAAGCGGTGCAAAAATACTCTTTTTTTCATTGCAGAAGCCACAACAGACTATTAAAAATCTGTCCCGATGGAGAACATGAACATGCCCTTTTTGTTGTCGATATGGAAGTCTTCCACGCCCCAAGCGTAGTCGAAGCGCAGGAAATAGCCCAAAACGGAGATTCTTGCGCCGATGCCGAAGCCTCCCACCCAGGGATCGACCTGCCGCTTCACCTCCGCATGGATGGGGCCGCTGTCGATGTGACGGATATAGAGGCAGTTGTCTGCTGAATAGGGCGTGAAGCCGGTCCAAGCCGTTCCAACATCTCCGAACAGATTAAGTTGCAATGAGTTAAGCATGTTCCACGAAACTTTGTGTCCGGCAATCAACTGCACAATCGGGATGCGCAGCTCCCCGTTGAAAACCAGGAAGGATGTGCCGTTACGGATATTCTGCCGGAAGCCGCGCATGTTCGTGGCCAGCGTCTGGTAGGCGTAGTTCTTGGTCTGATCCACCGAGATGTCGCGGTTGAATTTCGCTCCGATCCACGTATCCACGCCACCCATGTAATAGACCAGCCGTGCGCTTCCCGTGTTGGTGCTGCCGGCAAGGCGCAGGGCCAGCGTCATGTTGCGGTAGAGCTTGAACGATTTTCGCGCGTCAAAACCTACGACAAATAAGTTAAGTGTTTCACGTTCAAGGCGTTGTTCGTATTCGGCAAACAATTTCAGTTTGGTGCCGCGCCACAAGTTGGTGTAGAGCTCCTTTGAGGTGTCGAGGATGTACTCCAATTTCGCGCCCGCCCACACATGGCGTGCGTCTTCCGCTTTCAAGGTCTGGTCGTTCAGGGCCGTCACCACGTTGGTCTCGTAGCGTCCTTTCAGGGTCAGTCGCACGCTGTTGGTCTTATTGAACGGCAGTTTCAGCGTGTAGAACAGGCTGTTGGAGTTCTGCCGATAGACGTAGTTCCCCACATCGGACGTGATGGATTGCCGGTGCAGCGTAATCTGGCGGTCCAAACGGCGCGCAAGGTTCTCATAGCTGAACAGAAATTCGTAACTGCCCAAATCCCAGCCGATTCTGAAGCCTCCCGTGATTCTGTAATCCTCGAACAGGTCATTGATTCCCAGCATGAACAAGGCATTGAAGCCGGTGTTGAGGTAGATAGGCGAGGTGCCGCCTTCGAACTGCTGGTAGGAGGTGTTCAGGAAGCTGAAGTCAGCCTGCGTAATTACTTGATCTATGGAAAATTGCACTCTGTAGGGTAGTCCTACAGGGATTGGGAAATTCTTTCCAGATTTGGCGGACGTGTAGGTGGTGTCGCCCTCTTCGATAGCTTCCGGTTGCCGCTTGCTCGTTTCATTGGAGAGAACAAAGCCATGCGACTGGTTCGGCTCTACGGCCTTCAAGCTGTCTGTAGAATCCTGTTTTTCAAATTGTTGGATATAATCTTTCTGCACTTGTTGGTGAAACCGTGAGGGCTCGATTTGCGGGTGGTAGAGAGGGTGGAACTCCGTGAACCAGATATGCTTGTAATTGTCCGTCAGCGAAATGTCGGCCACGGTGTTGGTGGCGGGATTGTAAGCATGCTCCACAATATTGTAGGCGCGGTCGGTGAGCGGTTTGGAGGAAGCGTAGTACATGTAGTGCACCGCCGTGTCAATGCGGCTGATGGAACTGTCGAACGTGGCCTCGTAGCGGTTCACCACGCCGTTTTCATCACTCAAATACATAACTCGCTGTTTGTCAATTGCTTGGATGTCGTATTCGTCCGCAAAAGGCGAGTCGGTCACACGAAGCAAGGCCGTGTCTTTGGTTTTGTAATTGTACAGGAACAGGTTGTATTTTCGTTGTTTGGAAGCATCCAAAAAGTTGTCTTTCAGCAAGATGGAGTCCACCGGGCGGTTCGAGGCGAACACAATCTGCTTCGGATTCACGAACACGGGGTTGTAGTCGTCGTAGAAGTCGTTGGTGATGTTCTGGAACGACCGTGCGAGGAAGCTATAGACGAACAAGTCGGATTGGCCGTTCTTGAAGCCGGAGAAGAGCATCGTCTGCCCGTCGGGGGCGTAGCACCAGGAGGTGATTTTCTCGACATCTACCAGCAATTTCTTGCCCCAGCGCCGTTTTTCCAAATCGTAAGGGATGAAGAAGCAGTCGCCCTTGGATTCGAGGGTGAGACCGAGGATTTCGCCGGAGGGATGCCAGGAAATGAGCGGGAAGGAAAGGTCGGGGTTGTCTTCTGTTTTGGCGTATTTTTTCAGGATGCATTTCGGGTTTTTGCGGTCGGGGGTTTTCATCCACACGCGTACCTGTCCGGCCTCGTTGGTGACGTATGCGTACTTATCGCCGTCAGGGGCGAAGCAGAAGCGGGCGTAGTCGCGTTTGGGATTGGGCTTGCGCAGGATTTCCTCGCCGGCGGGCATGGCCTTGTCCATGTCAGGGTGGAACATCACTATGTAATATTTGTACCATTGGGTGGCAAGCGCTTTGAATGGTGTCATGGTGGCCCGTGCCATACCGTTCTCGACGCTCTTTCCGGAACGGGTGAAGTAGAGCGCCTTCGGAATCACATCCTCGCCATATACCTCCACAAGATATTTCCAGAAGGAGTGCCCGGCGTAGGTGGCGTCAACGGGCGAAAGTTCTTCCAAGCGTTTGTAACTGCCTGTTAGAATGCCGTTTTTGACGTGCGTTTCCACATCGCTGCTCCAATGTTCGCCAAAGTAAGAGGCCAATCCGCTGTAGAACCAACCCGAGACGTTCATCAGGTAGTCGTAGGAGATGTTGGACCCGATGGTCGCGCCTTGCACCAACCAGTGGGCATACACGTTCATGATGCCGCTGCGGATCATCTTGTCCAAATGCGCACGATTGCCGTCAAAGTAGATGTAAATCTTTGTACCATAGATGTTTGTGACACCACCTTGGTTATAGAAGTCTTCATAGTCGTAGGCGAAATTCGACTCTCGGAAGTCCGACTGTGTGTTATAGACGATGATTTGCAACTTCTTTTTGGAAGTGTAATTCAGGAGCTGTTCGATTTCCGCGATGATTTCCGGCGTTTTGTAGAAGACATATTGCGCGAGTGCCCTGCCCGTGGGGTAGTAATAGACGTCGTATTGTTCCGCCCGCAGGAACTGCCAGTTGAAATTCTGGTGCTGCACGCGGTTCTTCCCGAAGGAGAGTTGCGAGCCGTTGTAGAACTGGGCATGGGAGGTCAGAAACAGGCACAACACTGCCCCGATCATCACGATTCGTCGCGACAATGCGTGAAAGCGGGGGTGGTTTCGTTCAAGGTTCAAAGTTTAAAATATTTTCCTTTAAGCAGCCCTGTGCAAGGCGAAAGCCGCAGCGCGAGGGGGAGTGGTTTAACGTATCATAAACGGTTTCAGTATATTTTCGATGAAGTTTCGTTTTTCGGCGAGCAACGCCTCCGTTCGCGCCTCCATGAGCAAGCGCAGGTAGGGTTCGGTGTTCGACGGGCGGATATTGAACCACCAGTCGGGGAATTCCACACGATAGCCGTCGAAATCGAGGATCTTGGTGGGTGTTTCGCGTTCGGTGCAGGCCGTCTTCACCGCTTCCATCGCCGCTTTCTTCTCCTCGATGGTGAAGTTGATTTCGCCGGAGTTGGCATAACGCCGGATGCGGCCGATGAGTTGCGACACGGACACGCCTTTTCTCTTCATCTCGGCTACAATATGCAGGATTACCTGGGCGGCGATCATGGCAGAGTCGGAGTAGAAAAAGTCTCGGAAGTAGTAGTGGCCGGCATATTCCCCGCCAAACGCGCCGTCGATTTCGCGCAGCTTCATGGCAGCGTATGCGCGGCCCACCCGCCAAATGTACATCTCGCGGCCCATCTTCGCCAAGTATTCCGCCACTGATTTGGAGGTCCGAATATCCTGAATGACAAGACCTTGGATGTTTTTCTCTTCGATGAAGTAATGTCCCAACACGGCAATCATCAAATCCGGGGGGATGAAGTCGCCGTGCTCATCGACGAACATCACGCGGTCGGCATCGCCGTCGAAGATGACACCGATGTCGGCCTTGGCCTCGCGCACCTTTTCTTGCAGTGCGACGATGTTTTCGGGTTCCAGGGGATTGGCCTCGTGGTTCGGGAAGGTGCCGTCCAGGGTGTCGAACAGGTAGAGCGGTTGCTCCCCGAAGATTTCCTTCACGAGGATGGAGGCCATGCCGTTGGAGCAGTCCATCACGATGTTCAGGTTGTCAATGGGATAGTGGTACTGCGATTGGAATTGCAGGTACTCCTCCTTCACGGGGTAGTTGATGACGTTGCCTTTCGGGGCGGAAAGGACAACTTCATTGTGCAGTATTTTTTGTTCCAGCTCGCCCAGACCGGTGTCGTAGCCCACGGGCAGCGCATCTTTTCGGGAGACCTTCAACCCGTTGTATTCCTTGGGGTTATGAGACGCGGTAATCATCACAGAGGCATCGAAATGATGCTTGGCCGTGAAGTAATAGACCATCGGCGTGGTGGTGAGCCCCATGTCATAGACATCCGCGCCCGCGTCGGTGATGCCGCGTGCGAGGGCATGGAACATGTCATCGGATGTCAGCCGCATATCCCTGCCAATCAGTACCTTGTCGGCATTTAGCAGCGAAGGCAGGAAGAACCCGAACTTATAGATGGTGTCCAAGTCGAAATCCTTGCCGTAGATTCCGCGAAAGTCGTAAGCTTTGAATGCGCCCATAGTGATTCCAATTTAAGACGGCAAAGATACATTTTTTGGAGGAATGGGCAACTAGGAAAATACGAAAGGTTGACGAAGATGAAAAGCGGTACGGAGTGAAATTTTCGAATTTTCACATCGTGGCTTCTCCGAATCACAAGTTACCAAAAAAGGCACCCGTTTCCGAGTGCCTTTTCCAATATCAAGCTATACAAAAATTAGTTTTCCTTGTCTCTGTATTCTTTGACAATAGCCTTGACGTTTGCGGGGGCGAGGCGGCCATAGACTCTGCCGTCCACCAGGGCGACGGGAGCAAGACCGCAGGCGCCGACGCAGCGCAGGGAAGTGAGGGAGAAAACGCCGTTTTTGTCCGTTTCGCCGGGCATGATGCCCAGTTCTTTCTCGAAGGACTCCAGAATCTTCTCGCCACCGCGCACGTAGCAGGCCGTGCCCATGCAGACAGACACCGGATACTTGCCCTTCGGCACCATCGTGAAGAAGGAGTAGAAGGAGACCACGCCATAGACCTTGGCGGTCGGGATGTGCAGTCTTTCGGCAATCAACTCCTGGGCCTCGGCGGGGAGGTAGCCCAAGAAGTCCTGCGTCTGGTGCAACACGTTAATCAATTCGCCAGGAGCATTATTGAAGCTGTCGCAGATCTCAATAATCTTGTCACTGACTTCTTTTTTCATTTTGATAATTATCTTATCCATAATGTTCTTTTTTAATTATTGATGAATGACTGCAACAGTATTATTTGTTTAAATCAACCTCAACTGTTGTCTGTTTGTCGAAATAGTGGGTATGCAGCAGTTCATGCGACTTGTGACCGCACGGCTCGCCCAGGAACTCCTTGTAGAGAGTTTGGATGGACGGGTTCTCGTGGGATTTACGGATCGGCATGTTCTTATCTGCTTGGTAGATAGCTTCCCAACGGGCTTTGATAATGTCGCCGTTGCCGTGGTGCAGGGGCTGGCCACCGCCGTCGATACAGCCGCCAGGGCATGCCATGATCTCGATGGCGTGGAAGTTGCACTTGCCGGCCTTGATGTCCTCTAACAGCTTTCGGGCGTTCTTCAAACCGTGGGCGATACCGATGTTAATCGGCAGGCCGTCGAAGTCGATGGTGGCGGAACGGATGCCTTCCAGACCGCGCAGTTCCTCGAAGTCGATTTTCGGACACTGTTTTCCAGTATAGACTTCGTAGGCGGTACGCACAGCAGCCTCGATCACGCCGCCGGTGGTGCCGAAGATGACGGCAGCGCCGGTGGATTCGCCGAGCGGGCTGTCGAACTCTTCCTCGGGAAGTTTCGTGAAGTCGATGTTGGCCTGTTTGATGAGGGCGGCCAGCTCGCGGGTGGTGATGGAGAAATCGACATCAGGATTGCCGTTCACCTTGAACTCGTCACGACCGCACTCGTACTTCTTGGCGAGGCAGGGCATCACAGAGATGCAGACCATGTCTTCGCGTTTGCAGTTGATCTTCTCGGCGAAATAGGTCTTTGCCATGGCACCGAACATCTGTTGCGGGGATTTCGCGGTGGAGGGCAGTTCCTTCAGTTCCGGGAACTGGTGCTCGAAGAAGTTCACCCATGCCGGGCAGCAGGAGGTCAGGATAGGCAGCTTGACATCCTTGTCGCCACCAAGGAATCTCTTGAGGCGGCCGAGGAGCTCGGTACCCTCTTCCATGATGGTCAAGTCAGCACTCCAGTCGGTGTCGAACACATAGTCGAAACCGAGGGCCTTGAGGGCGGCGGTGAGCTTGCCGGTCACGATGGAACCGGGCTTCATACCGAATTCCTCACCGAGAGCCACACGCACGGCGGGAGCCACTTGGACAACCGTCTTCTTGCTGGGATCCACGATGGCGCGGATGACCTTGGCGGTGTTATCGACTTCGGTAAGAGCGCCCACAGGACAAACGGCCACGCACTGTCCGCAGAACGTACACGGAGAGTGGTCGAGGTGCTGGTTGAAGGCGGTGGAGACGACTGCCGGGAAACCGCGCTCGATAGCGGAGAGGGCACCCACGGTCTGCATCTCGTTACACATCATTTCGCAACGACGGCACATGACGCACTTGTTCATGTCGCGGATGATAGAGGGAGAAACCTCGATCTGGTAGCTGGACTGAGCATGGTCGGGACCGACGAACGGGTTGCTGCGGATGCCGAAGCGGATAGCGAGGGCTTGGAGTTCGCACTTGCCGCTCTTGGCGCATTGCAGACAGTCATTCGGGTGGTCGGAGAGCATGAGCTCGAGCACCGTGCGGCGGGCGTTGATCACGCGCATCGAGTTGGTGCGGACCACCATGTCGGGCATACATTCGGTGACGCAGGCGGGGGCCAGGTTGCGGCGGCCGGCGACCTCCACGACGCAGAGACGGCATCCGCCGGGTCTGTTGTGGACATCCATGCCCTTGAATTCAAAGTGGCAAAGGGTGGGGATGGAGATACCCATCTGCTTTGCGGCGTTCAGAATCGTAGTACCTTTCGGCACTTCAACTTCTCTATTGTCTATTGTTAATTTAATTGTATCCATATTGTTCACCTTTGACTAAATAATACTGATTGCACCGAATTTACATTTCTCAATACACGTACCGCACTTGATACAGAGCTCTTGGTTGATTTCGTGAGGCATCTTGACGGTGCCCTTGATGGCGCCGACGGGGCAGTTGCGGGCGCAAGCCGTACAACCTTTACATTTTTCAGCGTCGATGACATACTGTTTGAGGGCCTTGCATTGTCCGGCGGGACATTTCTTTTCGGTGACGTGGGCCACGTATTCATCCCAGAAGTTGTCGATGGTGGACAACACGGGGTTCGGGGAGGTCTGGCCAAGGCCGCAGAGTGCCGTGTCTTTAATGACGTGGCTGAGGTTCTTCAGCAAGGCGAGGTCTTCCATAGTGCCGTTACCCTTGGTAATGCGGCCGAGGATTTCGCTCAGGCGCTTGTTACCGATACGGCACGGGGTGCACTTACCGCAGGATTCCTCCACAGTGAAGTCGAGGTAGAACTTGGCGACGGAGACCATGCAGGAGGTCTCGTCCATGACGATCATACCGCCGGAGCCCATCATGGAGCCGGCAGCCACGAGGTTGTCGTAGTCGATCGGGGTGTCGAGGAACTTCTCGGTCAAGCAGCCGCCGGAAGGACCGCCGGTTTGCACGGCTTTGAACTTCTTGCCGCCCTTGATGCCACCGCCGATTTCGTAGATGACCTCACGAAGGGTGATACCCATAGGCACCTCGATCAGACCGACGTTGTTGATCTGGCCGGCGAGAGCGAACACTTTCGTGCCTTTGGATTTCTCCGTGCCGATGGAGGAGAACCACTCCCAGCCCTTGTTGATGATGACGGGGATGTTGGCGTAGGTCTCGACGTTGTTCACGTTGGAGGGTTTCTTCATGTAACCCGAAACGGCCGGGAACGGGGGTTTGAAGGTGGGCTCGCCGCGCTGGCCTTCCATGGAGTGGATCAGAGCGGTCTCCTCACCGCAAACGAATGCGCCGGCACCGTAGCGGAGGATGATGTCGAAATCGAAGTCCGTGCCGAAGATGTTCTTGCCGAGGAGGCCGTACTCACGGGCCTGGTCGATAGCGACTTGCAGGCGGTGGATGGCCAGCGGGTACTCAGCGCGGATATAGACCAGACCGATGGTGGCGCCGATACAGAAACCGCCGATAGCCATGGCCTCGATGATGGAATGCGGGTCGCCTTCCAAGATGGAACGATCCATGAATGCGCCGGGGTCACCCTCGTCGGCATTACAGATGATGTATTTCTGGTCGGCAGCGTTCTTGGCGCAGAGTTCCCATTTCAAACCGGTGGGGAAGCCGGCACCGCCGCGGCCGCGAAGACCGGATTTCTTGATCAAGTCGATGGTGGCAGCGGGATCATGCTGTTCCAGAACGCTGGCCAACGCCTTGTAACCGTCGCGGGCGATGTATTCGTCGATGTTCTCGGGATCGATGAAACCGCAGTTACGCAGGGCGATACGCATCTGTTTCTTGTAGAAACCCATGTGCTTGGAGTCGGAGATGTGGGCCTTGTCCTCGGGGTTCTCATAGAGCAGACGGGTCACTTTTCTACCTTTGATGATGTGCTCGTTGACGATTTCGAGGGCGTCTTCGGGCTTCACCTGGGTGTAGAAGGTGTTGTCGGGCAGAATCTTCACGATGGGGCCTTTCTCGCAGAAGCCGAAGCAACCGGTGGTCACGACCTGCACATCGTCGGAAAGGTTCTTTTCCGCCAGGATTTGTTTGAAATTTTCTCTGATTTTGGGGCTTTCCGAGGCCGTACATCCCGTACCGCCGCAGAGCAGAATGTGGTATTTATAATTTGCCATAACTGACCTCCTTATTGGTTATTTGTCGATTTTTTCATAATTGACCGGAATGACGCCTTCCAGAATCTCGTCGTTCATGATGTACTTGGTGACGAGCTCCTGACCCTTCTTGGTGTCCACGTGACCATAGACGATGGGGTCGTGACCGGGTTTCTTCACTTCGACGGTCGGTTCGGCATAGCAGTAGCCCATGCAACCGGTTTGGGTGACGACGGCCTTGACGTTCTGCTTGTTGCACTCGTCGATGATGGCCTCCATGGTCTGCTTTGCGCCGGAAGCGATACCGCAGGTTGCCATGGCAACCTTGATTTGCACGAGGTTTTCGACGTTTTCGCCTTCCTCGCGCAGTTCAAGCTTGGACTGCAACTCTTCTCTCTTTTTCTTGAGATCTGCCAATGATTTAATTTTTTCCATACGATAAATTTTGGTAAGTTGTAGATTTTATTTACTTGTTTATATGTTTCTTACGTTAAAATCCGACTCCATTTTTTGCGCGGCAAAGGTATAAAAAAAAACGATACAAAGGGATGGAAAAAATAGGGTGGTTTATTGGGGTTGAATCACATGATTTGGGGAGGGCAGGGGGAGGTTCACCTCCTAATGTTGAATGCGCCATTCCCGCCACTCATAATCAATGAGAGTCGGCAGGAATGCCGACTCTCCTACCGCACCAGCGTCACGCTCCCCTTCACGATTTTCGCTTTCTGTCCTCTTGATTTATATCGTACAACCACCGCATAGACCCCTTCTATCGCGTTCGCGCCGTCCCAGCCGAAGGTCTTCTCCTCCGTGCGGAACACCAAGCCGCCCCAGCGGTTGTAGATCTCCATGCGGTATTGTTCAATCTCCTCGGGATTGGTGAAAACGGGCAGGAAGATGGTGTTCTTGCCGTCGTCGTTCGGGGTGAAGGCGTTGGGCAGGTAGAGTTCCTGCACCGCAATCTCTTCGGAGGTGGTGTCTGGGCCTGGATCCACACCGCCGTCGAGCACGAGCGTCAACATCACCGTGCTGTCACAACCGTGGATGTTGTTGAAGTATTGGGTGTAAGTACCTTCCTCTGTGTAGGTTACACCGTTCCAAACGAAGCTCTGCCCGGCATGTTCCTCAATCTCCACCACATCGGGAGGAAGAAGGGTGAGAAACACCGTAATCTCGCTCTCGCAGCCCGCCGCACCGGCAATCCGGAAGAGGATGGTGTCCAAGACATTGCCGGTCTCCTCGGCGGTCAGCGTGAAACCGTAGCTGTTGTAGGTGGCACCCTGGCATATCGTGTCGTAATAGGTTTGCGGTTCGTTGTCCAGCACAGTCACTGTCACCGAAGCCGAGTTGGTGCATCCGTAGGCGTTGCTGACCGTGACAGTGTAGTCTGTGGTCTGCAAAGGCACGTCGGGAAAATGCGGCTCCGTGGAACCGGTGTTCCAGTTGTAGGTGAGGGTAGTGTCGTAAACATTTTCCGGAGGAGGTATGCTGCATACAGCCCGTACCATTGCTTGCATAGTTTTGTCAACTTGCATCGGAGTTCCGGTATATTGGGACCACGAAACAGTTGGACCGGTATCTTCGGTAAAAGGAAGTACCCAGGCCTGGCTGCCGGATGATTCTGTGCTGCTCCAATAGATGTCATGCCACGAGAAATTGGTGGAAGAATGCTCTGTCTGCATGGGGGTCCCTCCTGCGGCTGTTAAGGCGGCCTGGATAAGCGGCAGTTGCGCGTAAATCAGGCAGAGTTGTGCAAGGGAGGGCAGGTACCAGCCGTGTTCGAAATCCACCGCATTCGCAGCGTAGTCTCCGGGTCCCGAGTAGTTACGTATGGCCAAGGTGTTCGCGTAGCCGGATGTGTCGGCAAGTGCCATCTGAGGAGGAAGGTCGTAATTGGTTAGTTCGAGGATGTCTCCCCCTACTCCGATCCATAAGTAACCGTAACTGCTTGGAGCGTCGTGAAGAGCCACTGCCCATCCGCTTCCATCCGCCGTCACAAAGAAGACAATGCCTTGTGAACCGTCTTCGGCGGTGTACAAATCCCCTATGTGGTAGGTTTGTCCGAAGCAGATCGTGGCAGCGAGTTGCAACAGAAAGTATATCGCAGGTCTTTTCATCTTTTGAGTTGCATATTAGAAGTTTCGGACGGTTCTGACAGGCATTTGGGTGTTTTTCTCACCCTTCATTATTGTTTGGTTACTGGCAAAAAACCAAGCCATGGAATCGGAACTTTCTGTGGAAGTCCAGTACCGCCAATACGTATTCAAGGGGAAAATGTTGACCCCGACGGTTTGCAGGGAGTTGTTCACAATGCCGAGGGTGGCATACAAGTGGTAGAATTGCGCGGCGGAAGGCAGATACCAGCCGTGTTCGAAATCCACCGCGTAGGCTGCGGGAAACTGGGTGGCATTCCCTAAAGCCCTGATGTTGGCGGTGTTTTGGTACCCGTCCACATCCGCCATAGTTGAAAAGGCGGAAGCATAATTTGTCAAAGGGGAAAGGTCGCTGGTCGTGGTTCCCCATTGGCGGGGAATGGGATTTTCGTTCAGACTGACCGCCCACCCGTGCTGTCCGGTGGCATCCACATAAAACACGATGCCCCATGCCACTTTGCCACAAGGCCAGTTTTGTGGATGCACGAAAGTGCTGTCTGTACACAGAATATCCCCCACCGCGACACCCAGAATCTGGGAGGGTAGTGTTACGGAGGCCTGTGAACCCACCGCAAACAGATTTGTCTCGCTCCCGACACATATCTCCGTCGGGTCAGCCAACGCCTCCACGGTAGGGGTCTCGGCCACAAGCAGCTCCAAGATGCTGACGCTGTCGCACCCTTGCTGGGTCGTGCCATTCAAAATATGGACATAGTAGCCCGCCGTGTCTTGCGTGCCAAGCTGATATCCGTGCTGCGTGTAGGTGTTTCCAGTGCAAATTGTGTCGCTCAACATAATGGAGTACGAAGAGCCTACGGCAATATCAAAAGGCAACGTGGCACTACCGCAGCCATTGTCGGCGATGAGTGAAATCTGTGCGGAAGAAGGGGCATTCTGTGTGAAGTAGAGTTGTGCGTTCGGGGTGCCCTGCCCGAGATAGACAATCACTCCGTCAGGAGCTGTCCAATGGTAGTTGGTGGTGGTCGGTGAGGGCGCATTGGGCAGGGAATAGGTTTCCAAGGAACCCTCGCACACCTCATGCGGGCCATTGATGGTCTCGGACATTGAAAAGGTGTGGTTCACCGTGAGATGCAAGATGGTTGTGGAGTCACAGCCGTACGGGAACGGCACGTAGGTGGTGTCTGTAATCTCCCCTTGGGTAAGCTGGGTCAGATGAAAGCCGTGGGCGTTGTAACTCTCCCCTTCGCACGCCATGTCGTAAAGGTGGTAGTAGCGAGGATGGACGTGCAGATACAAGGTGTTGGTTCCTTCTTCAATGCAGTCGGTTGCGTTGAAATAGGTGTTGGAGATGACGTAATTCCCCGGTGTCGAATAGACCGGCAAGTTAAAACCGTGACTGTGATAGTCCATCCCCTCGCATATTGTATCGTAGAAAACATAGTCTTGCGGGATAGTGTCTTGGGTGAAGGTCACGGTTTCCAAAAGTTGGCAGCCAGTGACAGTGCTGATTTGGCACGTGGCCACCGTATTCCCCTGTATGGTGTAGGTCGTGGTGGTTGCGTGACTGCCGTTGTTCCAGGAGTAGCTTTCAAATCCGCTGGGGGCGGTGATGGTGACTTGCTGACCGGTGCAACCCGTGATGGTCAGCTTGTTGCTGATGCAGGAAGCGGTAAAATAGGCATATCCGAAATGGGCGCCTGCTGCGCAGTCGTAAGTGGAAATCTGGAATTTCACGGTCTGCCCCGCAAATTGCGACAAGTCGAAGCCGTTTGTCGTCCACGGTCGCCACATCACATGATTGTGAGCCTGAAATCCGGGAATGGTGGGCGACGATATGACATTGTATTCCATACATCCATTCAAAAGTGTGCCATTGGCATCCAACATCTGTATGAGAAAACGGGGTTGTTCTATTTCGACATGATGGGGATCTTCCAAAACAACCGCATACTTCAGCAGCAAAATGGGATAATCCGGATTCACCGTGAAGGTGTAAACCAAGGATTCAGTTTCTGCACCTACACCGGAGTTTCCTAACCTCACCACCGCATTCTCGCCATTCGGGAGCAGTGGTAGCTGGTTACCTGTCCATGGATCGGTGCCTTGCTGCGTAATGAGTGTATGGTGTCCAGGTACAATACCGACGTTCAAGACCGTATCATAAATATGTCCATAGTAACCCGTCACAGCGTTGCTTGTCAAATCCATAAAATCCGGACACTGGGCATGCGCTGCGAGGATTGAAAATCCCCACAACAGAGCGCACAATATGGATTTTTTCGGATGCATATATACAATTGAATAATTCCCGCAAAAGTACTATTTTTTTTCATCGCTTCATCGTTTTCCATCGCTTCATCGTTTTTCCCTCGCCCCCACACAATATTTCACCTCGTCCACGTTATTCTGGCTGGAAAAAAGTTCAAACCTTAAAAATCATCAAGAATGAAAAACAAATGGATTCCTATCGCGATTATCGCCAGCATCGGGCTCTTTTTGGCTGCCATCGCCATCGGCATCGC
>Ga0247609_10004344_pt1 | contig 14138 bp, 16 predicted proteins | sample 172DNAGHGlowgp2_FD_193487 | JGI IMG/M metagenome (GOLD analysis project Ga0247609, IMG submission 193487) | Sheep rumen microbial communities from Palmerston North, Manawatu-Wanganui, New Zealand - 1728 DNA GHGlow gp2 | ecosystem: Host-associated > Mammals > Digestive system > Stomach > Rumen ...
TTATTTTGTATTTTTTCTGCAAGACCAATTAAACTTGTATTGTCTAACTGGTCCTCTTGTAATTGTCGTTTTTTTAGATCTAATAAGTTTGGGTCATATATGTCATCAACATTAATACCATAAGCTTCATAAGCTCTTAATAGTGTCATTTTTTTAAGACGATCATAATAGTAATCAAATGAGGCTGATTCAGCATTTTCTACTGCTTTACTCAACCATTCGTCGCCTTTTTCTTTTATATAAATTTTTTCACTTGCCGGGCGGGACGCAAGATAATCACCAATACTATTTAATGTAATTTTCTCTGCGCCCAATTCGTGTAGTTTAAATATTGTTCCAAACACAATCTTATGAAACTGGTCTGGAAAATCATCATCGGTCAATATATACTTATCGGTGTAATCCAATAGTTGAGGAGTTTTAAAAACACAACCAATAACTTGTATAATACTAGAAATATCAATATACTTACTCGCCATTTATTTCTTCCTCATCTAAGAATGTAAATAGCTTACGCTTAATAATCTGGCGTTTCGGCACAGGAATTTTAACCTCTATATCTTTTGGAACGAATTCAAATATATTCTTTCCTTTATTCTGCTCTTGCGCCTGCCATAATTTATAATAATAATCGCGTGCTTCTTTATAAATATGTGGAATGATGCCTAGTCCATAACTGGCATTTACTGGTTTCTTTTTTACTTCATACCAGTATTTTAATGATTTTAACATACCAGAATATGTAAATTGATAATTTTTTTCATAATCAGATAATTGAAGCATAAACTTCGGTAAAATATAATCATCCTTTAAATTATATAATTGAATAAGATAAAGTAATAATTCTTCTTTATCATCAACAGGATGTGTCTCATTACAGGTTTTATGAACGAATTTACCTGGTAATTGCGGCATTGGTATTACATCATCTTGATTAGAAAAGATAGCTTTATGGCACCAGAAACAAGTAGTTGATTTTGCGGGGTCCCAAATAATATATTTTTCTTTAACTAACCCAGTATTGACTTGTTTTAAATAACATTCACCGTGCGCATAACGAAATGTCTGCCCTGTTGGGATCTGAACGAATGGTTCTTTCTCTCGGTCAAACTGTTTACCACAATATTTACATTTTACTGTTGCCATTCACATCACTCCATTCTCTTTATATTATACCATAAAAATTCAAAAAAATCAACTCTCGGTGTGTTAAACCGAGAGTTGATAGATATATATGAAACTTACTTAACTAGCTCAGATTTAATTTCATCTACAATCAAATAGACGAATTCGGCCTGATCGCGAGTAACTGTTGCCATCTTCTTACCCTTACCAAGATACTTCTCAATAATTTGAGTAATACGAGGTGCATAATAATTCTGGTCCTTAGTCATTAAGTCACCAACAAGGCTCTCAAATTCTGACATCAAAGCATCAAAATCATATTCCTTAACAGTAGGTGCGGCTTCACGAGCAGTCGTAACAGCCTGTGCGCCCTTGCGCTTTTCCAGCTCATTAATAGCATCAGTAATGGCCTTTGTCAAAGCATTATAATTTAGAGGAATTTCAGAAGCGATATACTCAAAACGACTGCCGCAAGAAATACCAGAACCAGCGGGGGAACGCAGAAGAAGAGTGCGCTTTTCTTCGCCATTAGCATCCAAATACAAGCGAGCATAAGCGTAAATATCGCTCATATTTTCAATAATCTGTAATGCGGACTTTTGAGTGGTAGGACGAGTGTATCCAATTTCCTTACCAGTTTGGTCCTTATCGGTTCCAGTAGTCACGTGACTGATAAATACAACAGCATAACCAAGCATTGTCAGGCCACGAAATACATCTTCAAATTCCTTCTTATACTTAGACCAACTATTGGTGCCCCAACCACCATCGCCCATATTATCAATACCAAGCTGACCACAAATATACTTTTGACACAAGTCAGCCGCGATATCCACGGTATCAACAACGATAGTCTTATAAACTTCTTTAACTTCTGGCTTTTTAAGTTCACGATAAATCTGCTTCATTTCGCCCCAGCTATTTACATCCTGGACCATAATATCAGCAATCGCGTTATAACCACGTTCAAAAGCTAGGAGCAGAGCCCCAGGCATCTGGGTTGCCAGAGTGGTTTTACCCACTTTAGGAGCCCCATAAATAAAGGTAATATATCCACTGAGGTCTCTACTAACCTTGTGGGGTTGAATACCTAAAAGATTAATAGCCATATATTACCTCCGATTAAAAGTTGAAACCAGTTGCATTAGGACGAGCGGCAGTAGCAGCAGGAGCGGTATTGGTATTACGGCTAGCCTGATATTCAGCACTACGCTGTTTCATATTTGCAAGATTCAACTCACGATTTGCCAGACCTTCCTTCAACTGAGCTGCGGTCATTGTAGATTCATCATCCCACACATAGGGTTCCTTTGCGGCACCAGTAATGACAAAATCCTTACGATTACTTGCCACTTCTCGTACAAAAGTCTCACCAAAAGCAGACTCTTCTGTAATAGTAGAAGCTGTGGTCTGTGTAATCTGATTACCCCAAATACGAGTAAATACAGGATTCTTTTCAGAGGCTTCCAGTGCTTCAAAATAATCCATAGCACCCATAGTATATGCATTAAATTCCATAGGCATAGGAGTCTTACGGAAATCAAACACATAACCCTTTACAACAACGTGTTCATCAATCTTGCGCTCTTCGTTTGCCTCAACACGACGCACGTTAGTAATCAAAATATCACAACGGAAAGTATTACGCTTATCAGGGTCACTATTCAAAGCACTATTTACGTGAATAAATCCACCTTCATTACGCTTGACACTAACCAGCTCTTCCTGACCGCTACGATTAGAATAAAATTCATTCAATGCCAGTGCGGAATCTACACGAATAGTTGCGCCCTGACCATCTCTCATATAAACCTTAGTTACGCCATTCATAATATCAAACAAGGTATTATAACGGCTATTTGCCTGCCCACTTCTTGAAAAAGTAGGAGTTTCATATGTAAAATGAACCTGGACAATATTTGTAAGTTCATCATCAGTAGCAATATCAATAGTGCCACTAATAAACTGCATTCCAGGATTCTTGGAATTCTCGCCCGCAGTCTTTAATACCAACTTCTGGTCATATAAAATTCCTTCAATATGAGTTTCATTTAAAATATTCATTCATTTTCTCCTTCAAAATTAAAATTAATTCCTTTTTCTGTAATTGCGTAAACCACGGGGTCTGTGCTAATTTTTTCACAATATCCATCATTTACAAGTTTGCGTAAAGCACCGGACACGCCACGAGAAGCGATACCCATCTTATCGGCTAAGTCCTTTGCCTTCCAAGTGCGAACATCTGGATTTTCGTGCAAATATGTTAAAATCTTCAGTCCGTTTTCTGTTACTACTGGTTTTTCTTCTTTTACTTCGTTTAATACATTAATATAAGTTCTTACATTGTCTGTCATTAATTTTTCTGCTACATCAGGAGCTGCCTCCATCAAAGCATTTAGAAAATCCAAAAATTCCTGTTTCAAAATTTTCGCTCACTTTCTTTTCATTTTCTATAAATATTATATCATAATTTTTTAATTTAATCAATCATTATCGCTTAGAGTATAACCTATTAAATGACCATTCAACATATGCTTTAATAAAGTTTCTAATTCATCTATAACTACATTTTCTTTATTAGTATCATAGTTTGATTTTAGATAATCGTAGTATGAAACAAATTGAATTCCAGTAATTCCATATGCCTCAGCTTTTACTCGCATAGCATCTGGATTATCACAAACAAATAGTGCATTATATTCTTTTGCGAGTAACATTAATCGACCAGTTTTTCCAGTGCTTTGTCCATCAATAATACGAATCATAAATACTCCTTATTTAATGCTATACCCAAAGTCTCTTGCGTGATAAACTTCTTGCCAGTAATCTTCTCGTTCATTCAACTAATTTGCGGGGCATTCTTCCAAGAGCTCAAAAGTAAAGTTTTCAACGCCGTCTGCTAACATAGCAGGATATAGTTTATTGCGGGTTGGTGTATCAGCTCCTACACCACGCTTAATATGCTACTTCCATCGTTCAGCAATATCTACACTTTGCCCCACATAACACATATTATTTTTAAGGTTGGTAATTTTATAAATTCCCATTTTCTTAGTTGTGCCAATTACTCGTCCAACTAAATCATTATAAGGTTTTTCATAATATACTTTCCAAATAACTTTATTAAGTGGTTCTGCTGACCGCAAATATTTTTCTACTGAACGTAATTTTGTAATTTCATCTATATCTTCGGAAGAAAGTTGAAGTCTATAAAAGTCTCTTTTACTCTCTTCTTGCGCGGCACGCTTATTTGTTTCAACAATTACATCAATACGAGCTTGTAAATCAGATAATTTAGCTAATGCGTGGTCTGATGCGTCTTGTGCGTTCGCAGTAATTTCTTGATAATGTAATACAGTTTCCTACATCATAGCAATCATATCTTCACGATATTTAGCTTCATAATTACTATATTCTTCATCAAGTTCTTTTACTTTGCGCTCAATATTTTCAGCGGCTGCGGCCATAGCCTAAATTTCAATATCTTTGGCAGCTTGCTTACCAGTTTCAGCGGTAATTTCATAGGTATGTTTTAAATCATCAATTGCTTCTAATAGAGCCTATTTTTTTGTTTCCTATTCTTTAACTGCGGTAGCTCGTTCTTGCCATCGTGCCATTTCTTGCTATATCTATTTTTCAATGGTATCACGACGTTCATAAAAATTAGATTCCTATGTTGCTTTATTAGCGCGCAGTAATTCTAATTCTTGATTTAAAGCATCCCTTTGCTATTGGAGATTGTCTAATTCATTATAATACTATTTGTCAATTTCTTTTTGGGCTTTATGAATACGGATAGTATAAGCAAGCCCAAAACCAACAATAAGGCCAATTATACCTACTATAATCGTGCTTATACTCATAATAGAAAAAGAAGGGTAACAATTATATGTTACCCTTGTATGTTATATATTCTGAAATTACTCAGCTTCAGAAGCGGGGTCAAAAGCCATACCAGCATCAGTGAGGCGGAGGAACTTCACAGCCTTATGGGTGCCATCCTCAAGCTCAACCTCGGCGGGAACGCGAATGCCCAGACCCTTGCGCTGAATAGCAGAAGTGAAAATACCATCTACCTGGCGCTTCTCTAAATCAAGAGCAGCAGCAACATCACCAGAAGTCACATTAGAACCATTGATTTCCTTCAAATAATTAAGAACCTTTACACTGTTTTCCTTCATCATAACTTTAATAGTCTCCTTTAAATTTTAAATTAATTTTGTAAATATAATATAAGCAAAAATTACTATTCTTCTTGCATATATTGCTGAACCATTTCATCTAGCAAATCCATATCAGATAAATCAGTAATTTTATTAATTAGATGAATTTCTTCGTTTTTGGCATCATTGATTAACGAAGTATCATCACTCATTTGGATAACTCGTTCCAATTTAGCGATTTTCTTTGCCAGGTTTTGTAGCTCTTTTTTCTTCATAATTTTTTCCTTTATCTTATTTACAGATATATTATACTAAAAAATTTTTAAAGTGTCAAATAGACACCTCACACGTTATTTCTTTTGTTTGCGCCGTACCAATATATAAAATTTCACGACTTATTAACTGTTTCAATTTTTCTTCTGTAATAATAGGTATATTTAATTTTTTAGCAGCGATATTTTTAGAAGAAGTAGAATTAATATCATTATTAATCAAATAATTGACATTCTTTGTAATAGTATTAACTACTTTTCCACCATTAGCTTCAATTTCTTGTATTAGTTCATCACGGTTTTTATAAGAATGTAATCTACCTGTAATTACAAATACTTGTCCTTGTAATACCTGATAGCTATTATTTTCTTTTGTTTTAGTATTATTTACTATTTCTAATTCAAGCATATCTAAGTTATCAGCTTCTGTATAATCAAAATTAATAATACTATCATTAATCTCTGGACCAATACCATCATAAGTCATAAAATTAAAACCCGAATTAATGGCATCACGAAATTCCGCATAATCCCACATATGTTCTGCGATAATTTTAGAATATCTACTACCTACGAGTGGAATACCTAAACCAGCAAGAAATGAAGATAATTCACAATGGCGACCAGCGTTAATTGAATTTAGTAAGTTTTCTACGGATTTTGGACCAAACCCCGGCTTTTTTATCCATTCTTCTCTATAGTTTTCAAGATGGAACACATCAGTAATAGAATTAACCCAACCCCAATCAATTAACTTTTCAAATGTTGCCTCTGATAACCCTTTAATGTTTAGTCCTTTCTTTCCAAAGAAATGGTCTAATCTATTAATTAATCTGCCACCACAGGCTTTATTATCACAAAAGCAATATTCAGATACTCCTTCATAACGATAATCTAGTGGATGACCGCAATAAGGGCAAACCTCAGGAAAAGGAATAATATCATCAGTTAAAGCTTTTGAATCAGCAGTATCATAGACTTGTGGAATAATTTGATTTGCTTTATAAATACGCATAGGCTGATGTCTAAAAGGTGTCCCACGAAAGAAATCTTTTAAAAGACTTACATTATGCAAGCTGGCGCGTTCTACTATACTACCATCTACATCTATTGGTTCAAAAATTGCAATAGGGGTTAAAACTCCTGTTTTTCCCATACTCCACTCTATATCCAATAGTTCAGTATCATATAAATCATCATAGAACTTATAAGCTATGCCGCCTTTAAAATGATGTTCTGTGCGCCCCATAGCTTCATATTCAGCGCAATTATTATACTTAAATACTATACCATCTATTGGATATGAATGCGTTTGGCAATACTGTTGGATATCTGTAATTGCGTGTTGTGGATTCTCCATCATCCAAGGTACAATATCAAAACCATAATTTGAAATAGTAGAAAGTTTATCTGTAAGAGTGGTTTCGTCAAAACCTTCAATACCATCCCAAGCTATAAATGTTAAATTACGTCTTTGACTCTCATATGGGTCTTGTAAGCGAATAGAACCAGCGGCGAAATTACGAGGATTACGATATTCTCCTTTAAATGGTTCAAAATCCTTATAAGTGCAAATCATTTCCCCATCAATAACCACTGTTGGTTTATTAGTAGGAATTTTAATAGGAACATTCTTTACGTGTTCTACATTATGAGTAATATCTTCTCCTTCAATTCCATTACCACGCGTTTCAGCTCGTGTAAGCATACCATTAGTATAAGTAAGGCTACACGTTAAGCCATCCATTTTCGCCATAGCAACTACTTCGTGATTTCCTATAAAATCATTAATAGCAGTTAAACTTTTAGTTTTATCAAGCGAAAGCATTGGATGGCTATGAGTTACTTTTTTAAGAGAACTAAATTGATATACTTTAATAGTATGAACCGGACTATCTGGATAAATAATACCAGTTCTCTCTTCAAATTGTTTTAACTGAAAATATAAATCATCCCATTGTTTATCGGACATTATAGGATGACCCGCTTCATATTGTGCCGTTGCGTCATTAAGAGTTTTTATTAACTCTTGTGGATTTATCTCATTTCTCATAATTATATTATACTAAATTTTTTTATATAAATCAAGTAAAAAGTGCGGATTGGTAAAAATTTGGTAATCCGCACTTTTTTTTATTACACTTTACTAACACTAGTAATATTATTACCTCGTATCATACTATTACCAATAGCAGTTCTAGCTAGTGAAGGAATTTCAGTTGCTTTAATACAAATAGAGTTTTTATCTCCAATCAATAACACTAAATCCCCATCACTTACAAGCTGTCCACCTGTAATATACCCAATACTATCATTACTTTTAAGAATACTTATACCTTTTCCACCGCGTTTTTGTAATACTAATTCACTTTGTTTTAGCTTTTTCCCATAACCTTTGGATGTAAAAATAGCTAGTTCATCAGTAGAATTACGCAACGGTAGAGCGGCAATAATACCATCGCCATCATTAAGATTAATTCCTTTAACTCCGCTTGTCATACGCGCAGTCGTGCTAATTTCTGTTGAATTAAACTTAATACAATATCCAGCCTCAGTAATCAAAATTAATGGTTCTTCATTAATTAAAGTTACAGCTACTAATTCATCGCCATCTTTAATATTAACAGCACCAATCCCTTTCGATTTCTTTGTGCCAGTATATTCGCTTAATGATGACTTTTTAACTAATCCTTTTTTCGTAACAAACAATACATATTTAGCATCGGTATCACGATAAATAGAATAAATAGTTTCAACTCGCTCATTAGGCTCCATTTCTATCAATGACCGCACTGGCACGCCAGGAGCGCTATTTGTTCCAACAGGGATATTATCTACAATAAGTCTATACATTTTACCAAGATTTGTAAAAATCATTAGACTATCAATAGTATTAGTGCGGATAACCGCAGATGTAATATCATTTTGCGTCTTTACACCTTTGCCGCCTTTCTTCTGTGGAACAATAGATGTGGCAGGAATACGTTTAATATTACCGCCTTCTGTAAGAATTACAATACATTTTTCAGGTGGAATAGCTTCAATAATTTTTTCTTCTTTGGTTGTTGCTTCTTCAATTTGTGTAAGCTCTGTCCGTCTTTCATCGCCATATTTTACAACCAAGCTATTTAATCTATTAGCTAATTCGCCAGTTAAATTATTTAATATAGAATTTAAATGTTTTATATCTTGCTGATAACTAGCAATATCATTATCAATTTCTTCTAATCCTAACTTTGATAACTTACCAAGCTTCATATCAATAATAGCCTTGGCTTGAATTTCAGAAAAACCAAATGTGGTTATTAAATTATTTTTAGCAACAGTAGTATCGGCTGCTGTTTTAATAATTTTGATAACTTCATCAATATGTTCTAATGCTTTACGCAGACCTAAACTAATTTCTAACTTCGTTTTTGTTTTTTCTAAATCATATTCTGTTTCTCTACGAATACATTCAGTATTATGTTCTACATAAATTCTACAACAATCTTTAAGATTTAGTTCAGTTGGCGTTTTATCAATTAAAGCAACTTGATTATATGAAAATGTAGATTGTAAATCAGTATTTTTAAATAGCTGAAATAGCGTTTTATGAATATTTGCATCATTACCACACTCAATCACAACTCGAAAGCCTTTTTTACGATTGCTTTCATTACGAACATCGACTACGCCTTCAATGTCACCATTATCACAAGCAGTACCAATCTGGTCTAATAGTGCTTCTGTGGCTACTCCATATGGAATTTCATAAAATACTATATTATTACCTTCCATACGATATTTTCCACGCACTTTTACGCTACCATGCCCAGTGCGCATAATCTCTGGGATATCATCTTTATTAATGACAATGCCACCAGTTGGAAAATCAGGGCCAGGCAACATCGGCTCTTTACCATCCATATAATCAAAAATAGCCTTAGCTACTTCTTTTAAATTATGTGGAGCCCAAGAGCAAGCCATAGCTACTCCAATACCAGAATTTGGATTACATAATAGGTTAGGAAAAATGGCAGGAAGCGTAACTGGCTCATCTTTGGTTTCAGAATAATTAGGTATAAAATCTACCGCATTTTTCTTTAAACCAGCAAGCATACCATCCTCGGCTAATTTAGCTAAACGCGCTTCTGTATAACGATATGCGGCGGGGCCATCTCCATCACGATTACCATAAGACCCGTGAAAGTCAATCAGAGGATATCGCATTACCCAAGGCTGAGCTAGACGTACTAATGCTCCATAAATAGAACTATCACCGTGAGGATGATACTGACCCATTACATCACCAACAATAGCAGCGCATTTATTATGCGGTTTATTAGATGTATAACCTTCATCATAAGCGCAGTATAAAATACGTTTGGCTACTGGTTTTAAACCGCTTTTAGAGTCAGGAATAGCACGATCGGTATTAACAGCAACAGCATATTCTATAAAATTAGTGCCAATTTCTTGCGTTAAATCACTTGTATTAATCTCTTGTGCTGTCATCGCTATCTACCTCATATGATTTTTCCATTAATTCCATTGTTTTTTCTTGAAAATGTAAAACTTGTTGTAAATCTTCAAACACATCTTCAAACCAGTATAATCTAGTTAATACTAGTTCAATTTGTTCTTCATCCATATCTCTTGGATATAAGCCCATATTTTCATAACTATTACTATCACGGGGACCGCAATATAATACCTCGCCATATTGGTTTATTTTAGTTAAACGCTTATTTGTCTGCATAATGGCCTCCTTGACGTATAATTAGCTGTAAAATATCGTCTGTTATAACTTCTAAAAATTCCCAATCAAATTCACCAGCTTGTTGAATTGGAAATTCATAATTAATTAAACTAGTTAATTCTTCTGTAATAGCTGTTCTTAATTCTGTATAATCATAAGGTTTATCATTCAGCATTATAAGTAGCCTCCTGGCTATGCTTTTTAATATAAAGTTTGCGAGGATTGACACTAGTGCCCATTAAATCATCAAATAGCTGATTAGTAGCAGGTATATCATTTACGGTTACTTGTCGAATAATTCTACCTTCTGGACTTGTTAATGTATCTTCTGTCTCTTCGACATTCATTTCACCAAGTCCTTTTAGACGTTTTAATTCATAATTGCGGCCAGGATTCTTTTTGCGGAATTCTTCAAGTGCTTCATCATTTTTTAAATAATAATATTTCTTTGCCATAGTAACTTTATACAGAGGAGGCACACCAGCATAAACATAACCATCTTTAATTAGATCGGGGCAGAAATTCCAAATGAAAGTATAAAATAGATTTTTAATATGCGCGCCATCAACGTCGGCATCGCTCATAATAATAATCTTACCATAACGAATTTTATCAGGATGATAGGTTACTTTCATTGTCTTTACATCAATCTCCAAACCAAAAGCTTGAATCATTGACATAATTTCCGCATTCTTTTGGATTTTATCTAATGTAGCTTTTTGTGTATTTAGAATCTTACCTCGCACTGGCATAACAGCCTGGAACTCATTATCACGAGCTTCTTTTAAATTACCACTTGCGCTATCGCCCTCTGTAATATAAATTTCACATTTCTTGCGGTCTTTACTATAACAATCTGCTAATTTACTATCAAACTTTAATGCTTTTTCTTTCTTTTTTTGAACATCTCGCACACTATCTCTTGCTTTTTGAGCAGCAAGTCGTGCTTTTTTAGCATTGATTGCTTTATCGGCAATCATTTTTACTTCTTTTTCATTTATAGACATCCAAGTGCGTAAATTATCTGCAAGCACAGTAGTAAATGGCGTCATATCTATTTTAGTAATACGCGTTTTTACCTGAGCATCATACGCAACATTAGGAGCCGTTAAATTAAATATTATATATAAGCCTTCCTGTAAATCATCACCAGTAAGGTTTTCATCTTTTTCTTTTAACCATTTTTTATCACGGAAAAATTTATTAAATTCTCGTGTCAAAATGGCTTTAACTTGCGTGATATGTGGACCAGAAGCAGTAAGACCGGTGTTAACATATGGAACTATTGTTAATGAATAGTTACCAGTATATGTCATAACCATATCTAATTTATTTTTATCATTTGTATAATTTAATACAAATCGATTTTTAATTAATTCTTTTCCCGCAACAGCTTCATCCACCAAATCCATAATGCCATTTTTTGACGAATAGACGGTTTCCGTCCCATTATCATCTAACTTAATAGTAAGACCTGGGCAAAGAGCTGCTACTGTTTTAAATAAGTTTTTAAGAACATTTACTTCCACCTCTGGATGTGTAAAAAATTCTTCACTAGGTTCCCAACAAACCATTGTGCCTGGCTTAACACCTGTACGCTGTTTTTCGGTTTCTCTATTGGTAAAAACGCCTTCATCAAAACGAATAGTTTCACTTTCATTATTACGAATAGTGGTTACTACTAACCAATGAGAAAGATAAGTAGTAATTTTACTACCAATACCAAAAGAACCAAGTGATGTGCCTTCATAAGTGCCATCTTCACGATATTTACCGGAAGTATTTAAAACACTAAAAGCAGCTTCAAGGATGGTTTTTCCATCCTCACGAAAACTATTAGGAATAAAGCCTTGACCGTAATCTCTAATTCTTACTATTGGACCATCAAGTGTTACATTGATTAAATTACCATGTCCAAGTCTAAATTCATCAACTGCATTTGAAAAAATTTCTACTGCCAGCTGAGTAGCATATGTGGTATCACCAGCATATACACCAGGGCGAAGTCTAGTAAATTCGAGTGGACTTAATGATTCAATACTTTCTTCTGTATATAATGTTTTATCAATCATTCTCTTCTGTTTCCTCTGTTAATTGTGTATATCGTCCTTCTTCCCATTGGCACAGACGTTCCATAATTTCAAGAACTGCTGCTTGTGAAAGTTGTGGCATATAGCTCTGTGGATAGAAACCCTTATCACCAATATACATAGCAACACCGTCAGCATCACGAGCCATAATGCGCTTTGGTGTTTTTGTATCAACAGCATCATCAATACTAAAATCAGCACCACAAAGCGGGCACCACCAACCATTCATAGGATGATGAAATACCCTACCGCAAACAGGACAACGATATAAACCAAAAAGTTCCTACAACATTTTGTTAATACCTCGTTTATTATTTTTCTTATAAGTATATTATATCATATTTTTTGAAAAAAATCAAATTTTATCATATTTTAATTATCCTTTATTTTTTATAATATATATTGCCAATGTAATTTATTACCATTAGCATCTTTTCCAGCTGATTTTCTTTTTCCATCACAACAATATTTAATATTAGATGGACTAATATTTGTTTGTCGTCCAGCTTCCTATAATGATGGATAAATAATTTGTGTTTCTATGCATTGCACAGCTCTCATTCGTTTTTCTCTACTTTTACGTAAAGTCTCTTCTTGTTGTTCTTTATGCTATAAATACACATTATAACTGCGTTGTTTAATTTCTATTAAGTGTTTGGTTACATATTCTTGTGCTTTTTGTTTAGCTTTAATTTTACGCTATTCATCTATTTCTGGATGTGCTAATAAATACTGATGCATTTTTTCCCAGCCTTTTTTAGCTTCTATATGCATCTATTCAGGATTTTCCTATCTCCATTTATTTAAATTATCAGCATTATCTCCACCAGATGTCATATTATATCCAAAATCTGGGTTATTACTCTAATAATAATTAATCCAATAACATTCTCGTTCATTTAAATTTTCTATCTTTAAATTATCTTCTAAAATTTCCCAATTAAAATTATCTATCCCATAACTCTATAATGCACTATAAAAATATGATGTTTTTATTTTATGTGTAGCATTATATATATGCTATTTTTTTCGTTGTTCTAGACTAGTACTCGTCTATCCAATATATACTTTATTATTAATTTGATTAGTGGCTTTATAAATTAAATTCATAAAATATTCATACTCCTTTTTAACTTATTATATAAATATAAAAAATATTATATTATAATTAATAAGGCTTACCCAATGTATCCACATATTCAAATTTGTATAAGGCCACGTGCTAGTTTATCTACATATTCATTCCATTTATTACCCATATGCCCGCGGATATGTTGTAATATACATAATTGCCCGGCATCTTGTAGCTCATAAAATTCTTTGACTAAATCTAGATTCTCTACTGGTTTATTTCCAGACCGTTTCCATCCATTACGCTGCCATCCGTACATCCAAGAGGTAAAAGTATTAACAGCATAAGCAGAATCAGATTTAATAATTGGTGCATTCTGATACAGATGCGCCGCGTATGCTTGTTTAACCGCATGGATAATCGCCTCCATTTCCATTCGGTTATTAGTAGTATGCTCTACAAATTCTTGATATTGATACAAAATTTCTTGCGTATCTTCATCTACGCACACAACCCCAAAACCTCCGTGGGCGTTTTTTGTACCGTTGCCCTTGGTACTGCCATCAGTATACCAAACTGGTCGCACTATCTCACCACCTTACTTGACTATCGCAAATAATTTTTCTATAATAATAATAGGGAATATATTTTTATTTATATTATAATTATATAATA
>Ga0247609_10004347_pt1 | contig 14132 bp, 6 predicted proteins | sample 172DNAGHGlowgp2_FD_193487 | JGI IMG/M metagenome (GOLD analysis project Ga0247609, IMG submission 193487) | Sheep rumen microbial communities from Palmerston North, Manawatu-Wanganui, New Zealand - 1728 DNA GHGlow gp2 | ecosystem: Host-associated > Mammals > Digestive system > Stomach > Rumen ...
ATTTTGACGGGAAACAACGCCCTATCCACACCAAACTAGGTGAGCTGAATGTCAACCAGGAGAGACGCACTTCCGTTATCCATGACCCTTCCAGCAAGGATTATATCGTACAGGAACCACGGCTGGCTGACTCCGGCAAAGGGTGGGAAGAATACATAGTGGGAGAGAACCCACAACTGTATTTCAGCCTGCGCCGGCTGGAATTCGAGAAAAAGTGCGAGCAGGAGACCAAAGGCGTCTTCCACGTGCTCACGTTAGTCGACGGCGAACATATCCGCATCCGCAGCCTGTCGAATCCGGAACGCTGCTATGAAGCAAGCTTCATGGACCTCGTGGTAGTCCCGGCTGACATGGGCGCGTATGTAATTGAGAACTTGGGAGCAGAGCCAATCTGCGTGCACAAGACCCTTCTGAGGGACGGATACCAGGATGTTGTACTCTAGGGAATACCGACTTCTTGACGTCGGAGGCACCTTTATCAAATGTGCCGACGGACGTCAGGTCCCCGTACATTCGGACGGGAGCAGGGAGGTTATTGCCGCGGCCCTGCAAGAAGCCATAGGCCAGGCAGAAGGCCTGAAAGGTGTGGGAATCGCGATTCCGGGCCCTTTCAACTACGAGGATGGCGTCTTCTTGATGAAACACAAGTTCACGGCCGTTTACGGAGCCTCGTTACGTGAGCTGGCCAGGCTTCCTGAAGAAGTCGTGCTGAAATACCATCACGATGTAAACGTCCTTCTCCGCGGAGCCATCCGCATGCTGGGACTGGAAAAAGGGAACACTGCTGTTGTCACATTAGGAACTGGCCTTGGCTTCGCCTACGCAATAGACGGCCTGGTCAGGTATAATGAAATGGGATCACCGGCACGTAACCTCTGGAATATTCCCATGGGAGAAGGGGGCATCCTTGAAGACCGGATTTCAGCCAGGGGTATCCAGGCAGCATATTCCCGGAAAACCGGTGACTGCGGGCAGAGCGTGCACTCAATCGCTCAGCGCGCCTTTGCGGGTGAAGAATCCGCCCTGGAGGTTTTTGCCGACCTTGGAGACCTTCTCGGGGAAATCCTCGCTGGAATTGTCAACGAACTGGAGATCGACACTCTGCTCATGGGAGGGCAGATTGCGAAATCGTTAAGCCTGTTATCCCGTCCGCTCCAAAACCGGTTGGAAGGAATCGACATCCTCCATGTACCGGAAGGTGCGGTATTCGAAGGCTTATCCTCACTATTTGAAAACGAATAAACCATAATAACAATGTATATGCTCAAAAGAATCTGTTCCCTGCTTGCCGCCCTGGCCTTGCTTCTGGTATATTGCCAGGAATCAGCCGCCCAAGGCAGCAATATCACGGGATTGGTCCTGGATGAGACAGAGACCCCCATAGCGGGAGCTTTCGTTACCGTGAAGGGCGAAACCCGCGGCGCAATGACCGATGACGCCGGCCGCTTCGAAATCAGCGTGAAGCCCACCGACGTCCTGATCTTCAGTTTCCTGGGATATGAAGACCAGGAAATCTCCGTCGGTAGCCGGAAGGATATCCGCGTAAAAATGGTTCCCCAGGCCAACCAACTGGAAGAGGTAGTAATGGTGGCCTACGGAGCCCAGAAAAAGGCCTCGGTCATCGGATCCATCTCAACCGTGGATTCAGAACAACTCAAGGCGCCGATCGGTCAGCTATCCACTGGCCTGGCCGGTAAACTTGCGGGAGTGGTCGCCGTGCAGCACAGCGGTGAACCAGGATCGAGCGCCGAATTCTGGATCAGAGGCGTGAATACCTTCGGTGCCAATGCATATCCACTCATCCTGGTGGACGGAGTGGAACGGTCGATGGACCTTGTAGACACGGAGGATATAGCTTCCTTCTCCATCCTGAAGGATGCTACGGCTACAGCTCTGTACGGTGTACGCGGCGCAAACGGAATCGTTCTCATCACGACCAAACGAGGCAGCGAATCCAAGCCGAAGGTAAGCGTGAAGATTGAAAGCGGGATCACCTCCCCGACCCGACTGCCGGAGATGGCATCAGCTGCCCAGTTCATCGACTATCTGAATGCAATGACGCCCGGAACCATCGATGATTACAGTCGTTCGATGTACCTGGCATCCGATGCGGTCCGCTCCCAGCGGGTGCATGATTCAGACGACGCTCTTCCGATACTGTACAGCGACCTGTACCCGAACGTAGACTGGATCCACGAAATATTCAAGGACAGAGCTTCTACCCGGAAGGCTAACATCGCGGTGGTTGGCGGTACCAAGAATGTACGTTACTATGCCGGCGGTTCCTATTATTTCGAAGATGGTATCTTTAACGTAGCCGACAACGACCGCTACAATTCCCAGATGAATTACAGGAAGTTCAACTTCAGGACAAACGTGGACATCAACATCACCAAGTCCACGGTGCTGGGAATGGACCTGAGCACCCAGTTCACCAGGAAGAACCAGCCTGGAAGTTCGCTGAGCGACATCTATGCCGCGGCTTTGCAGATCACTCCGATCGGCTTCCCGATGGTGTTCAGCGACGGAACCCTCTCGAACCCGGTCACGGGAACAAACCCTTACAACCTGATCAACAACATGGGTTACGCAATCATGTCCACCCAGAATGCCCAGACAACGGTTGCTCTTACCCAGGATTTCTCCGACTTCTTCCTGGAAGGCCTGACCGCCAAGGTACAGCTTTCCTGGGATGCGAAGAGCAACACGGCATACACCAATGTCATCCGGCCAAGGGTCTATTACATGAGCGACGATCTCACCGAATTCATCTTGCAGTCCAACAGCGGGACCGGATACATAAATACGTCCAATTCCTCTGTCTCCGGGCAGACCATCCTGAACGTTGAGGCTTCGGCTAATTATGAGCATAGTTTCAACAGCGCCCACAGGGTGGGAGCGATGTTCCTCTACTATTTGCGTGAACGTACCAATATCAATCCGGGAACCTACTGGAATACATTCCCGTACAAGAGCATGGGTATCGCCGGGCGTACGACATACAGCTATCGGGACCGCTATTTCGCTGAGTTCAACTTCGGTTACAACGGCTCCGAGAATTTCTCCCCAGGACATCGCTTCGGTTTCTTCCCTTCCGCCGCAGTAGGATACATGATATCCAACGAAAGGTTCTGGGATCCGATCAAGACTGCCATAAGCATGCTCAAGATCAAGGTTTCTATCGGAAAGGTGGGCAACGACCAGATCGGTGGAAACCGCCGGTTCGGCTACAATACCACTATGGACACGAGCGGCATAAGCGGTTTCAGCTGGGGTCTCACCAACCCTGTCTATACGTCAGGCGTCACCACCGGTGATATCGGCAACCCGGGAATCGTGTGGGAAGAGGCGCTCAAACGCAATGTTGGCCTCGAAATCAACTTCTGGGCTGACCACCTGAAATTCCAGGTGGACTACTTCAACGACTACCGCAGCGGAATATTCATTGAAAGGCAAAGCCTTCCAAGTGCTGTGGGTATGCGCAAGACCCAGTATACCAACATCGGCGAGATGAAGAACTCCGGATTCGACACATCCGCGCAGTTCGAATATACCTTCCCGAGCGGGCTTAACCTGTCGATGAGAGGTAATTACACCTTCAACCGCAACAAGCGGGTGTATGACGACAAGCCTTCGCAGGTCTGGCCATACCAGAACACCGCCGGTTTCGCCAACGGACAGCAACGCGGTCTGATCGCGGAAGGTTTGTTCATGGATGAGGCTGAGATCGCAGCCTGGCCTACGCAGACATTTGGCGCCGTCGCTCCCGGTGATATCAAATACCGCGACATAAACGGAGACGGTCAAGTCGATGCCTATGATGTAGTGCCTATAGGCTATACATCCGTCCCTGAAATCAACTATGGATTTGGCATTTCCCTGGGCTGGAAGGGCGTCGATGCCTCCGTGTTCTTCAGTGGGATGGCCCACGTCACACGCATTATCGGCGGCTACAACCTTTATGGAGGAGCTGCCACGAACGTGAAGGTACAGGGTCAGATATTCGCCGACGTGGCAGAAAAGAGTTGGTCCGTCACCCATCGGGCCGATGCCGAGTATCCGCGCTTCGCAACCGAGACTCCGGCCAACAACCTGCGGGCCTCCACTTTCTGGCAGAAGGACATGAGTTTCCTTCGTCTGAAGAATGCAGAACTGGGCTATACCCTGCCAAAGAATATGGCCAAACGGATGGGGATGTCCACCCTTCGCATCTACCTGCAGGGCGTTAACCTGCTAACCTTCTCTGAATTCAAGCTTTGGGATCCGGAGCTTTCCTCTTCTTACGGTAACGTTTATCCACTCACCCGGAACGTAAGTCTGGGTCTTAATCTGAACTTCTAAAGAGCAGCAGTCATGAAACACAATATCAAGAATATGTTCATAGCCGTGCTGGCAGCCGCCTGCACCGCTGTTTCCTGCGACTCCTTCTTCGATATCAATACCAAGGACCAGGCTACGCTGGAAGACATCATGAGCCGATCCACGGCCGTCCGCCAATACCTTGCCCACCTGTATTCGTATATTCCTAACGACGAGAACCTCAGGGCAAACGAGGGAGGCACAAGCCTGCGCAGCGACGAAGCTCTGCATGCCAAGTCCCAGTACGAAACCAACTGGTACAAAGTTCGCCGCGGCGAATACAGCAGCGCCAGTTCAACGGACGTAGGAAGCGGTAACTACTGGAAGAAATACTATGAAGCCATCAACGAGTGCAGCACGTTCATAGACAACCTGCATTTTGACAAGGAAGATTCCGAGAAACTCGTAAACGCCATGGAAGGGGAAGCACGGTTCCTTCGTGCGTACTATTATTTCTGCCTGTTCCGCCATTACGGCCCGGTATTCCTTTGGATGGACGAAAACGGCGACCCTGTAGCCCCAGACCAGAACATCAACGGTGAGACGATTGACAGGCACACCGTGGAGCAGAACGTGAACTTCATGGTCAAGGAACTGGACCGTGCGATCGGACTGCTGCCAGCGAGCGTCTCTGATGTGATGGCCGCGTCTTCCAACATGGGGCGCGCCACAAAGGGAGCTGCAATGGCCCTGAAGGCACGTCTGCTTCTGTATGCGGCCTCTCCTTTGTATAACGGACAGAACGGGAGCGGCATATATGACGGACTTGTCAACAACCGTGGGGAGAAACTGTTCCCTGACTATGATATCGCCAGATGGGACGCGGTGTACAATGCCGCCAAAGATGTGGTGGACTTGAATCTGTACAGCCTCACAAAGAAGGGCAATCCCCTCTCCTCAATCCAGGATGCAGCCGATTCCTACCAGAATGTCTGGTTCCAGAACTGGAGCGCCAATACTGAAGTAATCTGGGGCTGGTGGTATCGTCAATGGTCTGATTACCAAGGCTCCATCGGTGGCGAAATCGCATTTTCCGCACCTTCAGGCGGTAAAATATGCAGTATCGGTTATTCTCTGATCACCCCGTCTCTCAAGCTCATCGACGCATATCCGATGTCGGAAAGCGGACGGTATCCTGTATTGGAATACCAGGAAACCAATGGGATGCCTGACTACTCGCGCCCGGTAGTGGACCCGCTTTCAGGCTACAATGCTGCAGGATGGACTGAGAACTACCAACAGGTAGTGGACGTGAACCCATCCTGGGCGAAGCCATTCAAAGCCCACAATACAACCGTTGGACGCGATGCTCGTTTCTATTCCTGTTTCGTCCCTAACGGTTTCTGGTGGCCATGCGAACGCCCGATGGACGGAAACGCTCTCCGTTTCACTTGCTATGACAACGTGAACGAGTGCACTTCTCCATATTCCCCTACTGAAGGTTGCAATAGGGTGGGATATACTTGGCGACGTCTGTACAAGGCTGGTAACCAGCTCAAAGAAGTAACGGACTATACCAGCATCCAGTATGTTTTCCCTACCTTCCGTCTTGCGGAAATCTATCTCATCCTGGCAGAGGCTTGCAACGAGATGCAATCCCGTAAAGTGGATGAAGCGATAGGCTATATCGACCTGGTCCGCGCCCGCTCGGGTCTCAAAGGACTCAGGGAGGCCTATCCGGAACTTGACTTCATCGGAAGCGGTGGTACCGTAGGCGGTGTCACACGCACCGGACAGGAATGGCTACGCTGGATCATCCTCCAGGAAAAGATGTGTGAATTCCCGTTTGAAGGCAGCATGCGCCACTATGACGCAATGCGACGTATGCTTGCCCAAAAGGAATACAACGTGGAAAACTGGACACTTCACGTGACGGCTGACAACTACGAAGATTCCTACCGGAGGGTCAGCGACGATTACATCGGTGGCCGGTCCGTATTCCGCCAGAGGGATTACCTATTCCCGTTCGGCAGCGCCCAATTGGCAGAAATGACTAACTTTACACAGAATCCGGGCTGGTAGTCCACAAAGAGAGATTGCATTATGAAAAGAATAAGCATAATACTCGCGGGAATGTTGCTTGCATGCAGCTGTTTCCCTGACGAACGGAACAATTTCATGGTTGCGGATTCATTCGGCATCACTTCGCTCGACAACGTTGTAGAAGTATCAGTCCATACTGGGAGCTATGTTCTGGGTATTGCCAAGAGCGGCAAGGGTCAGACGGCTGCCAAGGTGCACATTAACAGCAACCAGGACGACCTCCGGAACCTGCTCACATCCTACAACGCCGAACACGACACACAATTCAAGGCCGTGATGGGCTCCCTGATAGAAATGGATGCCACTGATTTCTCCTTTACCGCTGAAGAGGCAGCCAAAGAGGTCACCATCACCTGGGACCCGGATATGCTTGCCCGCTTCATGGGGGACAGTGACCAGTTCGTCATCCCCGTGCTCATCCAGTCGGAAGATCCGATCGTCAAGGTCAAGGACAACCGGAGTTACCTTCTGTTACATCTCAAGCGCTCATGTGTTTCCATCAAGCAGAAGACGATAACCAGGACCGTGGAGAAGAAGAATGTCGAGACTGATAAGGCCGGAAACCAGCCGCAATTACAGGAAACAGTCACCTTGGATGTCGAAATTGACAATCCTGTCAAGGGAGTCGGAATCACCTACCCTCTGGAAATAGGTGCTACCGATGCACCTGCCGGATTACTCAAACTGGTAACCGAAAGTGTCTCCATCCCGGAAGGCGGCAAATCCGGCACCGTCCAAGTCGAACTGGACTACAGCGTCCTCCTTCAAGGTGGTGTCCTGAATCAATTCCCTGACTATGAGATACCGGTACGCATCAAGACCGAAGAGATGACAGCTACCTTAAACGGGGAGACGTTCAATCTCCAAGGTCTCTCATACGGAAATGAAGTCACTGCTTTCAACTTTATCTGGAAAGAAACCAAGAAAGGCTTCGACGCCTCCCGCGAGTGGGGCAGGTATTCATCTGAAAGCGAAAGCTGGAGCGATTATATTACTGGATTCACAGCCAACGCTGACCGCAACGTCACACTGGACGGCGAATATGTGTACGTAGCAGAAACCAATAAATCCAAGAACCTTTGGGCCATCAGCCTGAAAGATCCGGGGATTTACAAGAAGCTTCCTGTAGGGACCGTCAAGGATGAAGGAATATTCTATTTGAGCTGTCCTCGGGTGATTCCTAATACCAATCCGGAAATCAACGGTGGTAAAGACCTGCTGGCCGTTTCCAACATGGCTGAGGGGGATCCTACCCTTTACGTCTATCTGAATGGAATCGATTCCGATCCCGTGCCTTTCGCCATGACCACCTGGGCCAGCCGCCGCCTTGGCGACACGTTCAGCTGGTGGGGAAGCTATCAGGACGGCGTGGTTTTCTTCAAGGATTATAATACCACACAGGGAACGGTAACTTTCTGGCTGTCAGGAAAAGCAAGCGGCAGCATGTTCCTGATGGGGCGCCTGGCTGCTCCAGCCGAGACGGGTGCCGCCGCATACTTCCCGTTCCCGGACGATATCAACAGCGGAATAATATCCGTAAGAGGAGGACAGACCAGCTGGCTGGTAAGGGCTTCCAAGGATTTGAAGACTTTGGAAGGAGCGGACAACAACGCCACGCTTACCGAACTGGATCCAAGCTGGTCGAATTGTTCCTTCCGCTACTTCACCCTTGGTGGAAAGCGTTACATCGCTATCGCTAAACAGGACAGTTCCGCAGGCGGACGGCTTCTGATACTGGAAGGCGAAGAAAGCGCCGGATGGGCCCAGATCATCACTGGCAACAAGTTGGTATATCAAGCCGCCATCCAGAATGATACAGAGAACGAATCCCTGGATGTCTCTCCTTCGGACAGGTTCTCCGGCAACAGCGGCATGGACTTGGATGTGTACCAGCGTGGTGAAGATGTTTATATTGCAGTAATCAAGCAAAATGTGGGCTTATCCCTGTTCCGTGTAAGCAACGATGAATAGATGGGTGGTCATAGCAGTCGGACTCCTTCTCCTCGCGGCATGCAGGGAGAGGGAACCGTCTGCTGAACCCGTCATTCCTGCCGTCCGGGCGGAACTCATTGAAGCCACCGCCTTTGATGCGACCTTTTCAGTGCAAGCAGTGAATACGGTCACTTTGCGCTATGGGACCGACGAGCGGATGTCAGCATCCCAGGAAACAGGCTCCAGCGGACCAATAACATGTGTCCTGCAGCTGTCAGGCCTGCTACCGATGTCTGACTATTGCTTGCATGTGAAGGGCATTGGTCCCTCCGGAGAGGAAGGGAAAAGCATACGGGTCGTTTTTTCCACCGCCAAAGGGCCCGATAGCCATTATCCGTGGGAAGAAAATAGGAACAGCGTACCGTCCTTCGCCGACCTTTCGCTGATTACGATGGGATGGCATAATGCCACTCCCCCGGCATGGACCAAGGAACGCTTCGCCTCCCATGTGGTTTACAAAGACAAGGAAGGCCATGACCACTGGCTATTCGATGCCTTCCTATGCATCGATGGCTGGGATCCTGCCAGGAACCTGTCCTACAGTATCGTGAACGGCCGGTACTCGGCAACAAAAGAATCCTGGGAAGACTTGCTTGATGCCTGGCTCGGATCCCACGGCGCCCTGAAAGAATTGGATGCGGCCATAGGGAATGCTGCTTCCAGGTTGGGTACTCCCCAATCTTCCCGTTATGTGATAATGAGCATACCGGACCCCATTCGCTTCCAGGACTTCCAGGACAAGAGTACATCCACCACATATTGGGGTAAGCTAAACGGTCGTATGCTTGATTTCACGCAAGTCACTGACCAGGAGAAAGCCTGTCAATGGTATATGGACCAATGCAGGGAGCGGTTCCATAGCCAGCACTTCAAGTATTTGGAACTGGCTGGTTTCTACATCCTGTCTGAAGAACTGCCTTTGGATCCGGCTTTCTACAAGGCTGCCGGACAACCATATGACAATGCTGATACCTGGAATTGGGAATACAAGAACTGGGAACTGATAGTTCCATGGATATCCGCTTATGCCCATTCTTGCAAGGAGGGTCTGTGGTGGATTCCATACCATCTGGCGCCTGGATACAAAGTCTGGAAAAAGCTGGGGTTCGACAATGCGTTCATGCAACCTAATCACTATTGGGACCACGACCAGGTATCCCATCCTCTCCCATCGACGAAAAGTGCCATCCAGAAGTATCGGATGGGAATGGAGCTCGAGTTCGAGTATTCGCTGGTTGCAAGTGTAATGGCAGACGGCCGTTCCGGTCCTGACGGCGCCGGGAACCCCACTTTTTATGCAAAGGACGTCCCCATGCTTCGCAACCGGGTCCGCGAATATATGCAATCTTACAAGGAGACAGGCCTTTACGGAATACTCCCAATTGCGGTTTACTCCGGTACCGATGCGATGCACCAGCTGGCAACTTCGACTGATTCCGGAGATCGGGAGATGTATCACGACCTTTGTCAATTCATCATAGGATCGCCTCTGAAGAAATGAAACAGTTTATCATTCTAATATCCGCGCTTCTGGTAATCGGCTGCAACGAAGTACAGGCGATTACCGAGCCGCGCTCATTTACAGATATCACCCTCGTGGGATACTGGCATCGCGAACCGCAACACTGGGATGCTGCCAGATTTGCCCCTCACGTGAGTTGGAAGGCACCGGACGGAAGCGAACACTGGCTGTTCGAAGGATTTCTCTTCCTGGAAGGCTACGACCGGGTACACGACAGGAACCTGGTCATTTCCCCTTCCGGAATATCGGCAGACAAGCAAGCCTGGCAATACCAGCTGGATCTCTGGCTCGGAACGGATGGCTGTGTGCGTGAACTGGATAAGGCATGCGGAGAGGTCGCAGGCAGGATTGGAGCACCTTCCCGGAAGCGGGGCGTGATCATAGGCCTTCCGGATGCCATCATGTTCGAAAACTTCGCAGACAAGACATCCAGTACAACATACTGGGGCGACGGTCTGGATTTTGCCAGTGTGGAAGACAGGATGGAAGCCCTCAGGTGGTACATCGACGGTGCACAAAGGATGTTCGAGGCCCTGCAGTGCCGATATTTGGAACTCTCAGGATTCTACATCACATCGGAGGAGATTTACCTGCCATATGACATCGATGTCAACACGCGTTACAAGAACTGGGAGGTGCTCACTCCCCTGCTCTCCGAATACTGCCATCAGGCAGGTCAGGGCCTGTACTGGATTCCATATCATCTGGGACCTGGCTACAAGCATTGGAAAGAGTTGGGCATAGACCAGGTATGGATGCAGCCTAACTGGTATTGGGACCTGCGGGATGACGACCGACATCCTTTCGAAAAGACACTTGCAGCGATCAAGGAAGCCGATTTGAGCGGGATGGAAGTGGAAATGGAATATTCTGCCGTGGCAGCTGAGATGACTTCCGGTATTTGGGGTCCTGACGGCCAAGGCAAAATGGTCTTCTCGGGGAAAGATGTACCGGCATTGCAGGAGCGGGTCCGTCACTATATAGAGGAATATAAGGAGGCTGGTTTCTTCGGGAACAAATCCATCGCTCTCTATTCCGGATCAAATGCATTTACGCAACTTGCTTCTTCCACCATTCCCGAGGACCGGACCTTATACGACGAGATATGCCGCTTCGTGCTGGGAAACCGGGGTGAACTGTCACGGACTGAGATAGATATCGACACAGACGGATATTTGCAGAAACTGGCTCTCAACGGACGGAACTATGCCGGAGGCCAACCTCTGTGGCGCCTCTATTACAATACCCCCGAGCAAAAGGAGATCGAGGTGTCAGGCGTTGATCAGAAGCCGGAGGTTGCGGTCAAGGAAGATACCGTATTCCTGAAATACAAGCAGGTTGGCGGGAAGGATTTCTCCCTCTGCCTTCGGATATGGACAGAAGGAACCCTGGTCCGTTTCGGAGCCTCGCTCGAGAACCACGAGCCACATACAGTTATCAGGGAATTGCAGTATCCTCTCATCGGCCATCTGCAGATACCTGATAGTTACAAACTACTCACAACCCACACGGGCGGACAGATATTCGATGACCCCGTCTGGAAGATCTCCAACGTGGATGTACGGCCCCTCTACATGACTCCGGCACAGAAATTCCGCCAGTATGACCTCCAATATCCACGGAATGCTGCTTCAAATTGTTTCGCTTTCATAGGGACGGAAGACGGCTTGTATTTCGGTTCCCACGACACTTCCCTCCAGCAAACCTGGCACGGATTTCGCACCTACCCGGACACTGGGGGAATCGGACATGAAACTGCAGATTTCAAGCATCTAGAAGCCGGATTCTACCGATATCCGAACGTTATGTGCGGTGACTCATGGAGCAATGATGCCTCTGTGGTAATTCCGTATGTGGGCGACTGGACGGTGACTTCCCGCATTTACAAGAGATGGGCTGACACTTGGTGGAAACACGATCCTGTGCCCCAGTGGGTCCAGGACATGACCGGCTGGCAGCGCATCATATTCAAGCACCAATATGGAGAGTACCTGCGCAAGTATTCTGATCTGCCAGGAAAGATCGCTTCGGTAGGAGAATCAGTAGGTTGTAATGCCGTCCTGGCATTCGGCTGGTGGAAGGAAGGGATGGACAACGGCTATCCGAACTACACTGTGGATGACACTCAAGGCGGAGACGCTGCCTGGAAGGCTGCCATTGCCGCTTTCCGCTCCAAAGGGAACCGGTTGCTGCTCTATTTCAACGGACGTCTCATCGATGTGGAAAGTGATTTCTACCGTTCCGGAGCCGGCTCCCAGGCAGCGAACAAGGACAATACCGGACGCGAGTTCACCGAGCACTACAAATTCACCGGAGAAGGAACCACGCTGGGCTACTATGACTCCCGCACTTTCGTCATAGCTGATATGTCCAAACGCCTCTGGCGTGACCAACTCATCGCATGGGCTGACCGCGCCATGAACTACGGAGCGGATGCCGTCTTCTATGACCAGCTGGGAGTGGCAGAAGAATTCCCTAACTGGGACCTCTCCCGTGAATATCCGGTCCAGGACATCTTCACAGGGGCATACAAGGCTGATGCTCTCCGGGAAATCCGGGACCATATCAAAGCCAGGGACCCTGAATTCGCACTGGGAACCGAATGGCTGAGCGACTGCACCAGTCAGTACTGCGACTTCGTCCACATCGTGGAATTCACCGCACTTCCGGAGAGTTTTCCGGAGTGGTTCCGCTACACCTTCCCTGAAGTAGTCTGGAGCGACCGATGCGTACGTGATGACAACGATGTCCCCCGTCGCGTCAACAATACCCTGCTTAAAGGCCTGCGTAACGACATCGAAGTTTTCCGCTGCCGCGGCCTCATTGATGAAACTCCTGTGTATCAGGCACATCTGGCAAAGGTCAATGCTCTTCGACACACATGGCCAGAACTTCTTCTCGAGGGCCGTTACACAGCCACAGATGGTTTCAGCTGTTCCAATGATGAATTGACCGCCCGGAGCTACCGTGCAGGAAATAGGATGGCCATAGTAGTTACCAACACCGGAGAGAAGCGGCAGAAAGGAACGATCATAGTCCCAGGATACCGCTTCCTGGAGGGACGGAGTCTCTCGTTTGAATACCTGTCATCCACAACCGTGGATTTACAACAAAACGATTTGGTGGTATTAGTTTATGAAAAGGAATAGAAACATGTCCGGCACGATCGTCATGCTTTTGCTTGCAGCCTGCAACGGGAAGCAGCCAGCCGGTACTGAAACACTACCATCCCCTACAGGTCTCTCGATCACATTCGAAGAGCCGATGAGCGCCCGCCTGGTTTGGGAAGACAACTGCCAGGATGAGAGCGGATACTATCTGTTCGTAAAAGGGAGTGAGGGCGTTTCCCAGGATATGGTCACTCTCCCGGCGAATACCACCTCGTACTTGGCAGAGGGCCTTTTGGGAGAGAGCGAATATCATTACTCCATTCAAGCCTTCCGAAGTGACGGAGGCATGTCTCTGCGGGAGGACTTCCCTGTACTGAAGACGCCGGCCATCGAGGACCCTGCTGGAATACTACGCTTCAACTGGACAGAAGTGAGCGGATCCTCCCTGCCAGACGCAGTGAAGGTTTACAAGACGGAGGATGCGCTGGAAGGCAGGCCTTTCCATGCCTGGTACGCAGTCGCACGATGCAACGGTGAAATAGAGTTCAAAGTCTTGTTTCCGGGAGACCAGAAGACCCGGACCATAGACCAGCAGGCCGAAGACAATGGAAAATGCCTGGTACTCATCAATGGAGGCATATTCAGTGGAAAGTTCCTGCGCCCTATCGGTTTCGCAATCCATGACGGCGTGCAGACGCCATGGCGCGTGTCCGAAGACGAAGACCGGATCCGCGTAGACCGTGAGTACTGGGGACCAGACGGAAAACTGCACCCCGTGTCTCGCGGCCTATTCGGAGTTGACAAGGATGGCATCCCAAGGGTATATTGGTCATTCACCCCGGAGCATGGAACGGTATATGTCTATGACCAACCGATTCCTTCCACGGCTGGTGAAGCCGTCTGCCCGCCGGGCAGTACGTCATATCCATGTATTCCAGCCTCCTGGGACCCTGTGAACGCCATAACATGCGGTCCAGTCCTGCTGAAGGACGGTAAATGCCCTATCTCTGCAGAAAAGACTTCCAAAGGATACTGGAAGACCAATTACGAACTCTGGGCAGACGACATCTTCGGTGTAGAACAGCATCCGGACCGCACGGCTGTCA
>Ga0247609_10004349_pt1 | contig 14124 bp, 15 predicted proteins | sample 172DNAGHGlowgp2_FD_193487 | JGI IMG/M metagenome (GOLD analysis project Ga0247609, IMG submission 193487) | Sheep rumen microbial communities from Palmerston North, Manawatu-Wanganui, New Zealand - 1728 DNA GHGlow gp2 | ecosystem: Host-associated > Mammals > Digestive system > Stomach > Rumen ...
ATGCCTTTATGACTTGTCCCACTTCTTGTTGTACCTGCATATCCTGCAAGAGTATTCTCATTATAGGAGGTAATACCTAACTTTTTAAGACATTGCCTTAGAGCATGAGGTGCACAGTAATAAGATGTGCATTGTCCTAATTGGTTACATCCTTTGCTTAGATAATGAGGAGTGCTAATATATACTCCATTGTTTGTTTGATTTAATTTTTTGCAGGTTATTGTTCCAACCCATCCATCAACAATTAGGTTGTTCTTTTTTTGATAATTTTTGACTGCTTGCTCTGTGTATGTTCCAAAGTCTCCATCAATTGTTCTAGTGTAATATCCAAGTGCTTTAAGCTTAGTTTGTAATTCTTTTACTGTTGCTCCTTTACTCCCTCGTTTAAGGTTTATGTTGTTACAATCCATTATTTTATTCTCCTTTTGATTTGTACTTTTTTTCTTGGATGTAATGAAGGTTTGTACGGATGGTCTATGTAATACATTATCTTAAGTTCTTTTATTAGATTTTTAATAAATTTCTTAAACATACATATACTCCTCCAATCTTAGATGAAATGGATAACCTCAAGTAATAGTGCACCTGTAACAGTTATTACAATACCAATAGCAACTTTTTTGTATGTGTTTAATCTTGCATCCATGACATCTTCATGTTTTTCGTACAGCTCCTGATTTACTTTTAGTGATAGTTCTTTTTGTATATCCTTAATTTTTGTATCATGTACTGCAATCAATTGTTTTTGAAGATGGTTCTCCTCCATCAAGGTTTCAATTTTGTCAAGTAAGCGTTGCAATTCCTTTTTTTCTGTATCCTCTAATTTATCGATTCGGTACAGTATGATTTGAAGACTGGAGTTATGCTCTTGCAACTCATCTCCTATTTCATCTATTTTATCTTGCATAATTTACTCATCATCCTCAATTACTTCAATTATATCATTTAATGATTCACTTTGTTTTTCAGTTAGTGTTTTACCTGTTAAAAATCCTCCAAGTATACCTATTACTGCTGTGATAATTGCTAATTCATAGTTGAGGTATATCATCATTAGAAGACTTATTCCAAGTATGATTATTATTAATTGTTGCGTTTTAGCATCCATAATTACCCCTCATTAGTAATTAGTATATTTTTTATTATATGCTCACTGTTTTTGCTTGTTACAACTCCGAACGATAATTTATTATTATCAATCAATCCCAGTACATCCACATCAATCCATGTGTCTTTATCTTTGATTTGTACCCAGTATTTGTATTCAGCGTTATTATTTGTTGTTACTAAACCTCCAACTATTCTCACATCAGGGTTATAATGATATACACATATTTTATAGTACAAATACAATATATCCAGTAGATTAAGTGTATCATTATCTATTTTATTAAATAATTTTGAGAATAATTGTTCATTGAATGGGTTTGGTATCTCATACTGATAGTTTAATTTTTTAAATGCTTGATATAATGTTTTTTCATCCGTAATTTTTGAGTCTGTTATTTCCTCAAGTAGTGCTATTTCATCATCATGTGTTTTTACTTCTTTTTGTTGTTTTATTGATTCTTTTTCTTTTTTATTTGTTTTAGTATCTTTTTTACTCATATTAAGCTCCTCCTCTATACCTTGTAAGAACTTTTTGTGTTATCGGAGTATATGGTTTAAACTCCTCAATCTCCCTTAAATCTACTCCTAAAGGTAATTGTTGAATATTCGGTGCAGGATTACTCCCACATTCATAAATAATAACATCATCATCATCTCTTTTAAATCTGAAGACTGCACTTACACTATAAAATACTTTTGCAATTACTGTTATGGCATCCACCGTTTGATAATTCATGATAAAATAATGTAATCTTTGATAATAATCAAAATCATCCTCAGTACATGATTGTACAACTCCTCCAACTACATCTTTACCTACAGTATGAGGATAAGTATAATCAATCCTACTAAGATTAAATGATTTATATATCCTTCTTGGAATATTACAAAGATTACCTACTATATCAAGTAATATAAAATGGTCTCTATCACTACCATTACTTATATCATTCTCAGGGTATGATTTAACATATCTATTTTCATTATAGGTTACGATTTCAACCGTTATGTAGAAAATAAATGGTAATTCATGTGTAATACCCTCAAGTATAATCTCATTTGTATAATTTAATATTTGCTCCTCCTCATCAAACTCAATAACATCCCCATAAAGAAGGGTATTATCCTCAGTTGAATAAACAGATACATTTATATCTTTGATAAATTCATCTAATTCCACCATGAGATTAAATGAGTAATCCTCCATATAATAACTAGTTTGTTGAATCATAATAGGTGGTTTTTTAAGAAAATAATTAAGAATATTATTATTAAACAATATTTTATTATCCTCATCGGTGATAATATCACCATGTCTATTAATATTAACTCCATTAAGATAATTTGGTAATAATTCCCCGTATTTCATCATACATATTCCACCGTTATTTCATTGATTTTGAGTTTTTTATCACTTGGAACTTGGAATATTACACTATCAATTTGAGGGTCTAACTCTTCACTATCTACATCTGAGGTGTAACTGATTTGTAATCCATTTACCTCAGGTATCTCATCCAAGAGGTATTTGTTCAGCTGTGATGGTATAAAATCCTCTCCAATTTTTAAGCCTTTACGGGGTTCACCATTTCTTCTTGTTCCACCACTTACAAAAACATTACATTGTTGAATAATAAGCTCCGTAAGCTCCACATTTGTCATTCTATTTGTATCCATAGCAGGATATACAACAATATTTAAATTTGCAATTTCAATATTCTCAGGTAATCTACAAGTTACAGGATAATCTGTTACCAACATACAATTCTCTTGAATACCTTGTTCTATACTCTCCAGTTGGCTTTGTAAACAATCACATATTACATCAACATACCCCCAGCTTGTAATAGGTGGGGATAATATCCTGTAATCATTTAATCCTGTTACATTTGCAAGATAATTATCAAAAGATGCTTTTGTTCCTTTGTTCAATGCCATGTTCCATGTTTTTATTCTTGCCCTGTAATCCTCATCATCTTCAATGTTGCTCCCTGTTGTACCTTCAAGGATATTTGTTGCACTAAGTGTATCAAATCCTTCTATACCAATAACGGATTCAGGTAAAAGTCTTGTTGTATACCCATATTCAGTGTTTTGTGCTGTTGTATCAACACTGCTTACTCCTTCATTGATTGTAACATCCTCACTAAGCACATACTGTACATTGTTAAGAGCATATACATCTTCAAGAATAATTGGTGTGCCCTGAGGTATATTTATATCTCTTTCAGCAGGTGTTGGACTATATATTGTAATATCTACCATTGCAGGTTGAGCAATACTTCTCACTACTCCAACAAGATTCCCAATAGTGTCTAAATCTTCACCTGTTGCTTTGTTTACATCAATCTTGGTAAGAATCTCATTTTGTTGATTTTCTAGCTGTGATATGACATAAGCATGAGTTGCAAGGTCAAGAATGTATTGATTGCTTGTAATATCACCGTTTAGGATTGCTTGTATATCCTCATCGGTGATGTTTAATAACCCATTTGTTTTTGCTTGTTGTAGCATATCCTGTAATACTTCATTTTCAGAGCGTTGTTTCAATTATAACATCTCCATAGTCGGTTTGTACATTAATTTTATTGTTCATATATCCATCTTCAGTATTATTAGTATTAATTATTTGTGCATCTATCACATGATTTACGGATTTAATAATAAGGAGCATTTGTTCTTCAATTAATTTAATATTCTCCTCTGTTTTTACTTGATTTTGAGCAATAAATGCAACTCCCTTATCTCTGTATATTTGTTGTCTTAATTCGCCTTTTTTCAAGTGTAAATCATGTATTATACTATTTATTATTCCCATCAAATTATTACAAGGAGTTATATTATCCGATTGAAACTGCCAATCATAACCATTTACTCCTCTTGTTAATCGTATATCCTCCAAACTATCTCACCTCTCACTTATTACTTTTTTTCTACACCATTAATAATCAAAGGAGCTCCCATAATACTCATAAAATTAGGATTTACTCTAATCTCATTATTATTGATGGTGCATCTGAGCTCAAATTCATTACTTTTATCAAGTATACCAAGACAATAATAATTCTCTCCAAATCTGAGAGTTAATATTCTTATCGGTGTACTTAGATGTGCATATCCATCTTCACCTTGTTTTGCAACACACTTCCAATACAAGCAAGGAAGTGGATTTAACAATTGAACTGTTATATTTTCATCACTAATAAGCTCAGCATCAAGGTATACTTTCTCAATAACCATTTCTTGAATATCCAATACAGTCATTGTTGAACTGTTACTATTATTGTTTGTTATTATGCCATTTTGAGTTACTTGTTTTGTTACTCCTTCAAGTTGCTCTCTTAACATATGAGTTGTTAATGTCATTCATACCACCTATTATGTTTTGCTTATTGTAAGAATTTGACTTTGACCTATTTGATTAATCCAATTTGCACAGGTACTATACGCTCTCTCCTCAACACTTCCACAGTATGCAGGGCTGTTACATTTACTGCCAAGACTATTCAAAATAGTAATAGTGTTATTATTAGTATTTACCTTATGCACACATTCATAATGCCCCCATGTACTTTTATACAAAAGATGTAATATAACTGCTTTATTACTATTGCTTATTATCTCTCCAATTGCTTTAAATCGTTCATTATTAGTTGAGCCAAGACTTGAAAATCTTTGCTCAGTCATACTAAGAGATACACCACTTTGACTTGCAGCCCGACTTACAGCAGTTCTTAATCCACTATGACCTGTGCCTGATGTTGTAGTACCTGCCCACCCTGCAAGTGTACTCTCTCCAATATCAATACCAAATTTGTATAATGCTTGACTAAGAGCATGAGGTCCACAGTAATATCCGTTAATTTGTCCTAGTTGTCCCCCTCCTTTGTTCATTTTGTGGGGACTGCTTGTATATACTCCATTTACAGCACCACTTGTTGTTGTAGCTGTTACACCTTTAGTTGATATATTGGTACTAGTCAATTCTTGATATTTGCTTGGTACAAAGGGGACAAGAGTAACACTCATGTAAATACTACCATCAAGACTTGCCTTTGTGATATAATACAATTCATTTTTTAATCCTAAATCAGCACAGGTTAATTTTACCCAGTTACCTGCTTGATAATAAGGACTAATAAGACATTTCAGCTCGATACTATGTCCTTTGTCTCTTTTATTAATTTGCAGGGCATGATTCATTGATACATTAGGATAATCCTCAGCAGCTATTACTCCAAATCTTTCAACAAGGGTATTATCTTGTAATACCTCACCACCTCTTGATAAAGTATTTGGAGTGCTCGGCTCATAATCCGTAAATGTAATACTATTGCTTAGTATCATGTTATCATTCATTACACTGTATATCTCAGGATTGGCTTTGCTCACCATGAATGTATCACCATCAAGTTGGTATACAATGCCCTCCTCATCCCATTCATTTGTAACTTCTTTGATTTTATCAAGGGCTGCTGTTCCACTTTGTACAAAATCAGCTGAACTTGTAGAATCGGAAGTGTTACCCATCCAATTATTAATAAAAGTGTTTACAAGGGACTCAACATCATTACCATATCCATAAAACAATTTACCCCCCATAGTTTTAAATATTTCAGGTAAAGTTTTACCTATATACCCTGATATATCACTACTTCTACTGAAAGTGTCATCATGTGCTTTTACTGCTTTCCAATTCGCATCCCAACAGTTATAATACATGAATCCTGCTTGTTTTACTTTATAATATCCTCTTGTAATTCCAAGATTGAAATCCACCAGTGTGCCAAGACATTTTCCACCCACTATTTGTATCATTATATCATAGCTGCCATTTTGTGCTGCTCGTTGTACTTTATTTGCTCCAACTCCAGCATATGTTACTGTATGTCCCTTAGCTTTTAATAATTCGACTACTTTTTGTGCTCTTGTATTGTCTTTTGTGTAATTATCAATGTTATCGGTTGCTATTACTATTTTACTCATGTTACACCTCCTCATCTTCTCTTATTTTTTTCCATTCAAGATTATTGAGATATATATATGTGCCTGCATCACTGTCTATTGTCTCATCAAATTCATAATATACTTCACCCTCGATTATGTGTTGTTTATCATACTCCACAGCATATCCAAGAGAGTTAAGGTATATTTTTTGACTCGGTACATTATACATCCATATTCCCTCATCTACAAGAGTTCTATGTCTTATTGCATATTCATAATCAGTTACACTCCTCCAATATTCACTGTGATAGTGTTTGAGTGGATAAGTTAGATATGTTACATCTTCATCGGTTAAATCCTCATTATTTTCATGTAACAAGTAATTATACTGTGTTGTAGCAGGCTCATCATCCATATTAAGAGGTTCAACTGTGATAATATGAGTTCCTATATCTCCAATCCCATAATCTTCAAGTGAATATTCAATGTAATATCCAATTTCATCTTCTTGTAATTGTATTGCCATTTTCAATTCACCTACACTTTGATTAGTGTTAATCCTCCACAGTATACTCTTGTTCCACTACCACTACACCATGCGAAATAAATATCTTGACTTATTGTTGCAAGAGTAAGACCCGTATGTCCTGCATAATCAACTGTTATATTACCATTCCTATTATGAAATATAAGAGTAGTCCACTCATTTGTAGGAATACGGGGACAGCTACTGCCTGACAATGATGTATTCTCCCATCTTGACCCAATATACTGACATACCTTATACGTATTTGCATTTGCTCCAAGTTGCTTCCATAATCCGACTCGGTGAGATGAATAACTACCAGTACAATATAAATCAACTTCCAAATCCCAATCTTCACCATAGGGCAATACTTGCTTCCAATAATTCTCATAGTAATTATTAGTATTATAAAGACAGTACACACCATCAATTGTTGTATTCTGAATAGTTGCACCACTTTTTGCTTGGAACTGTGTAAGGTCTGTGAGGTCAGCAGTAATAGTATCATTTGCAATAGTTATTGAACCAATACTAATATTACTCTTTGCAAGGTATCTTTTACTACTTGCAATATTCATAGTTAGAGATATAACATCCCCCACAGCTGCTGTTGAGGGTATAGTAAATGTTATGGGAGCATAACCATATGCAAGGTCATTACTAAATATAACCACATCATTATTTTCTTCATATGCTACACCATCAATATATAATGTAATATCAAAGGTATCGTACTCAAACGCATTAAAACCATAAGCATCTATCATAAATACTTGAAAACTAACAGTGTTACCTGCTGAGGATGTAGAAGGAAGATTCGTAACATTAACACTATTTAATGCAGCTTTCCCTACATTAAATGTTTTTGTTGTACTACTTCCAGTATGAGTATTATCCCCTCCAAAGAGGATTGTTATTTCATCTTCTCCAATATGTTCAATAAGCTGTGTTAAACTGACATTATCCACCATGATTATACCACCATTCTTAGTAATCTATTACAAGATTTGCATTTGAGATTGGAGTTGTACCATCCTCATCAAGCAGTGTACCTGAGATTGTAATTGTATTATGATATGTTGTATCAGGTATATCGTTGATGGTAAGAATACTATTTCTTTTGACTGTTACGACTCTAAGGGCTTGTTGTACTGTGTTAAATGTATCATCACCTGCAAAGTGTACAAAGAAATCTTGAGTTGCTGTAGAACTACTACTTGCAATTGTCATACTAAACCCACTAAGGCTTGTTGTAGCTGTTACCCCAGTTGGTGTACTACCACTATTCAAGGACAATATTGCACCCGTTATTGCGTTATTATTTTCATCAACGAAATTACCAGTTACTGTAGATGTCTCACCTATTTTTCTTGTAATATTTGCATTACTTAATGTTAAGATAGGGTCTTGTTTATACACATCATAATCTTCAACTAATACTGTATTTTTATACAAGGTGTTGCCTGCATAACTTATACTATACGTATATAATCCACTTACATGGGGGGTAAATGCTGCATTAAACAATCCATTTGTATATGTTGGGGTTAAAGGTGTATCATTAACACTTACTGTTACAGGATTACTACTGCTTAAGTTAATTTGAGTATTATCACTTGTTCTTACAAGTCTTCCAACAAGTGTTATAGGTTTACCTGCCTCAAAATCACCGATTGTATTTGTGATTTCAAGATAAGTGCTTGCTTTACCTACAACATAGGATTTACTTGCATTACTACTATTATACCTGCTATTACCTGCAAAACTAACACTTATTGTATTACTCCCTATATCCTCTTCCATGAATTGAAATCTAAAATTACCATTATTATCTGTTGTAACTGTTTGTGTTACCATAATTTAAATCCTCCTTAGGTTGTTATTTCTAAATCCATACCTGCAATGCCCTCTCCATAAGCATCAACAAGTTGCCCTGTTATTGTAACAATATCACCATATTCAACATTAATTATATCATTTATATTGATACTTGTATCTGAGGATATTACAAGGTACACTGTATCGATTAACACATCATTATCATAGATATTAAGCATACCACTTTTAACATCTCCATTATCATCTGTATACTCAATATATGCTTTTACCTTGTCTCCAATGTGTGTATCTTCAGCATTTACATTTAGTGTCATACTGTAACCACCTTATTATCCGTGCTGTAAATAACTCCGTTTTTTTGAAGGGTTGTACGGCTGTAACTTGTTAATACTCTTAAATTTTTTGTCATTTGCTTATACTCAGGGGGGTCAATCCAGCTCCCATTTTCCTTTAGTTGTATTGTACGATGTGTTCTACTTTTTGCATATGGACTATATCCTTGTACCACTTGAACTCCAATCTTTGTGAACTTGGAGAACATATAATAAAGACAGGCACTTGCTCCATAGCAATCAAAACTTTTTGTTCCATTTTTATAAGCATTATATGCAGTTTCAGGGTCTGTTGTACTATACCCTCCATAGCTCCATGTTTTTGCTATGTTAAATATTTCAGCTCTTGTCATGCCTCCTTCTATTGTACCTGTTCCTGTTGATTCGGTGCTGTCAGTGGTGCTTTCTTGTTTTTTCATTGTATAATTTATGTCAGGTAAGCCTGAATAATCCATTTTAAATTTTAATCCTACCTTTGAGCATATTTGTCTTATATGATTACTTTTTGTTGTAGTACCCTCATATTCAATTTGTATGTTAAGAAATGCTGTATACCCACTCATGTTTACTTGTATCATCCACATATGGTTCTCATTAACAATTTTAAGAGATGTGATATAACCTCTGTTACATCTATACAATACTCCATCCTTAAACCAATAAAATTCTATTTTTTGGTTTATTTGCATACCTGCCAGTTTTTCAGGTGTGTAAGGTGTTTTAAAGCTGCTATCATAACTGAGTCCATCAAGGTCTTGAGAATCTGAGGGGCTTAGTATGTCATTAAATTCAATAGCTTTTAGTGTAGTATTAGCACTTTGTGTTGTTGAATCTGAGTTCATCCCCTCATTAGTATTAATCTTGACTTGTTCAGGGAGTGTTACAACTTTATATGCAAGTTTAGCATTAGTTGTATTCTCTACATTGGTATCAACATTTACTTTGCTCTGTAATGGATTTCTTATTGCACTTTTTTGGATATTATTTGTAACTCCATATTTTTGATTTAGTGTTTTGCAGGTTTTTGCTCCCAGCCATCCATCAGCTGTATGTCCGTTGTCCTTTTGAAAGTTTTTAAGGGCTTGCTCTGTGTAATATCCAAAGTCTCCATCAACTTCTCTTGTATAATATTTTAATGATTTGAGGGCGGTTTGTAGCTTCTTGACATTTTCAGTATCTTTACTACCTCTTTTAAGATTAATGATATTGCAATTAAAAAGAGCAGTTGAGGATGAAGTGTTATTTGTTTTTGAGTTTAACACTTCATTAATTTTTGTACAAGTTTTACTGCCTGCCCAGCCATCCACTGTTAATGAATACGCTTTTTGAAAGCTTTTAACGGCTTGCTCTGTGTAATATCCAAAGCTTCCATCAACACTCCTTGTATAATATCCAAGAGTTTTAAGGGCATTTTGAAGTTCTTTTACTTGACTTCCACTGCTACCTTTTTTTAAACTACTATTATTATTAAGTGCCACTTTTTACACCTCAACTTCAAGAAAATGCAAGGTAAATCCAATATAATTTCCCTTTGCCTCAGATACAGCTATATCCGTAAGTACATATAGACCACTCCTGAATAATTTAAGACTTGATACAACTGTACATACTTGTTGTTTAATTTTACCCAGCGTTCTCATAGCATTAGTATAATACTTCTCTTGAATATGAGTTGTAACCTCATACTCTAACAAGCTTCGATGAGTTGGATATACTTTTGTTTTATTATTCAACAGTTCAACAGTCCCATATCCATACTCCTTAAAGCTATTCTTAGGATTTACAGTTTCAACAATAACTCCTATTCCATTAATAAACAGGTTAGGTTCGGTATAAAATAAATCATTACTATTTAACCATTGTTCTGTCTCAGGATTAACATACAGAGGGTCTACTTTAGGTTTAGCCTCCTCTTTAACTACTGTAACAGCGGTTGGTTTTACAACCTCATTTTTTGCATTAACTTGAGCCACTTTTAGCTCCTGATATTTCCTGTTTAAGTCAGGGCAAGTCTTAGAGGCAAATACACCATCAGGTGTATGTCCCGTGTCTCTTTGAAATTGTTTTAATGCTGAATCGGTGTATGTTCCAAAGTCTCCATCGACCTCTCTTGTATAATAACCTAACTCTTTTAGCATAGTTTGTAGTTTTTTAACATTCTCAGTGTCTTTACTACCTTTTCTGAGGCTGATATTGTTACAATTGAATGATAATAATGTTCCTGCTGTTCCATCTGTTTTATTGGTGGGGCTTGCTTGATTATTTTTTTCATTAAGCCTTTTACACGTTACAGGTCCAATCCATCCATCAACTGCAAGACCAGTATTAGCTTTTTGAAACTTTTTAACAGCTTGCTCTGTAACAGCTCCAAAGCTTCCATCAATAGTTGAATTATAATATCCAAGATTTTTTAACATCTTTTGAGCTTCGGTTACTTTTGCACCTTTGCTACCTTTTTTTAGTTTTATATTAGTACAATCCAAAGCCATTTACACTCCTCCTTGTTGAGCTGGATACAATCCATCCAAAGCATTGTATAATACTTGCCTACTTTGAGCTTGAGTAAGCTCTCCACATTCCAATGTAATTTTATCAATATGGTATACTGTTGTATGGTCATCTTTGCTAATATTACTATATTGATTGTTTATACTGCTTGTTGAGATTGCTCCTCTTTGATTTGTGAAATCACTTGTTACAAGAGCAGGGTCAGCTGATGCAAATCTTGCTTGTATAGTACCATCTTTATTACCAAATCCCACATCAGCTATGAAGTCTTGTATTGTTGGAGCTTGTAATGTATCCATATTCTTATCCCATGCACCTATTATACCTTTTGCCATTTGCACTGTTGCCTTTGCTGATTCAATACCACTATCTGTGATTATGCTTGGGAGTGATGCAAATTCAAGAGCGGTTTTTCTTTGGATAGTTCCTGGTGATGCAATACCCATACCTGCAAGGAATTGAGCAACAAGATGTTTTGCACCATTAAAAGCATTTATTCCTGCTTGTACAAGTTTATCTTTTATAATACCTCCAAGTCTACCAATCTCAGCTCCAACTTGACTTGGTATAGTCTTAATTGTATTAACTATATTGTTTAGTATATTTCTTGCTTGAGTTTTTGCATTGTTTACTGCACTTGACATTGCACTCCTTATCCTTGATGCCATTTGAGTAAAGAAAGCACCGACTCTTGCAGGTAAAGTCATTACAAATGAGATTATACCATTTACAATGTCGGATGCTTTGAGTCTTGCATCAATTACAGCCATTTGTAATTGCATAGCTATTTGATACCGTAACAAGTTGAAATAAATAATTATCCGTGATGGTAAATTCACAAATGACATTACAATCATATTTACCCCATTCCAAAATGAAGTGGAGACTTGTGCCCATAATTGTTGTAGATACGGCATTACAAATGCTCCAAGTTGAGAGAACACCCCTCCTATCGCTTGAGGTATAGCTGAGAAAATACCCATGATTTGAGTTGCAACACCACTCCAATCACCACTATTTATCTTACTTCCTAAATCACTAAACCAACTTATCACTTGTTGTAATACTCCTTGTAAAAATTCAAAAACAGGTATCAAATACCCTTTGACAGCATCAGCTATCGCATTAATGGTGTTCCTAACCGTTTCATTTCTATTATAAAGTATTGCAAGTATTGCTATAAGGGCTGCAATTGCCATTACTACAAGGAAAATCGGATTCATTGCCATTACAGCATTTAGTATGGTTTGACTAGCTGCCACTATGTAGTTTTTAGCTGCCAATACCATATTTTTAGCACCTGCTATCATTGATTGAACTGATAATGCTCTTAATCTTCCAATTACTCCCATAATACTTGTTTTAACATTTAACAAACTTGTTTTAAGAGTATTTAAACTGTTTTTAAGAGCGTTTACTGCACTGCTATTTCTCACAGTGTTAAAGAACTCGGTTATTTTTGTTCTTGCATTACTTATACTTGTTTTAATACTGTCAAATGCGTTTTTAAAGCGTGTTTTTAATGAATTAAGACTTGTTTTAAGTGAATCAATTTTTGATTTAAGATTATCAAATGCACTTGTTACTTTAGATTTAAACCCACTTATGCTTGAGCCAACACCACTTAGCTTATCTTTTACAAAATTAAGCCCTTCACCCATCTGTTTAAGTGGGTTTATAATAAAGGATAACTTTTCTCCAAGTAATAAAAAAAATCCACCTGCATTACTTATCGCTCCCATAAACATTAAAAATCCACCTGTTATTACAGGTAATAATGCAAGTAATTGTTGCCAACTTGGAAGATTGCCAAATGCTTGTCCCAATTTTTGAGCTTCCTCAATCAACTCCAATAAAACATCCGTAAATGATACGATATAAGGAGTAAGTGGAATAAGAACGCTTGCAAGTAATTTACCCATAGCAACATTTAATGCCTGCCAAGCATCATCAAGACTTGTAATGTCTTGTGCTGTTTGTGTGAATCCCATATCATTTAATGTTTGGTTAAGTGCATCCATTAAGCTCTTAGTGTCGTTTATGTCTCCATTCCATCCACTTGCCATTAATTTTTCTCTTGTAATACCTAGCTCATATAATCTCTTGAATTGACCATCAAGAGCATCACTAACAGCGAGTATTGCATCTTGTTGCGTTCTACCTTCCTTGATAAATGCTGAACTTGTTACTGCTGTAAGTTTGGTTAAGTCTCCCATTTGTTCCTTTGGCACTCCGAGTTTTACTCCGAGTTCGGTTGCAGTTGCTCCAACAGCTGTCATATCCACTTTACGGAATTGTTTTTGCATATCATCAAGTTCACCTTTAAATGAGGTTAATTCTTGTTTACTCATTCCTAATCGGTTACTAAAGTAATCAAGTTGTCCTGCTGCGTTAATACTTGCTCTTGCAGATTGAGTCATGCTACTTACAAGGTCATATCCAATCATACCCACCATCATGGAGGTTGCATTGCTTAACATGCCCATGCTTTTGCTTGCTTTGGCTGCACCATCGCTCATGTCATTAAATGCACCTTTAACTCTACTTCCTGCATTTTTAGCAGTGTTAGGTATGTTTTTTATTGCTGTTCCAACTTGAGCAATCCCATTTACTGCATTGCTTACATCTGCTTTGAATTGTATCATTATGTCTTCTACTGCTGCCATTTTGTTTTTTCACCTCCCCCATCATCTTTTTTTTATGTGTTGTTTTTAAGTTTTTCATTTTCTTTTTTTTTTTTTTCATACTCTTTTTGCTCATTCATTATTTTATAATTATAATACATGATAAGGGCCTTTATTTCAGGATGAAATTTTTTTCTTATAACCTCACCTATAGGTATACTATGGTTTTTGCTTACTT
>Ga0247609_10004351_pt1 | contig 14120 bp, 19 predicted proteins | sample 172DNAGHGlowgp2_FD_193487 | JGI IMG/M metagenome (GOLD analysis project Ga0247609, IMG submission 193487) | Sheep rumen microbial communities from Palmerston North, Manawatu-Wanganui, New Zealand - 1728 DNA GHGlow gp2 | ecosystem: Host-associated > Mammals > Digestive system > Stomach > Rumen ...
CACATACAGATAAAACTGATTCAACACCTAATATTTATACTGTAGCAGTTGATGATACAATTGCTACAAAGACATATGTAGATACTGCTGCTACTGCTGCATATACAAATGCAGTTACAGATTTAACTGGTGAATCTACTGATGCTACAACTGCACTTACTATTTATGGTGCTCGTAATTATGCTGATTCTATTGTTAATGCATTAGCAACATCTATAGCAAACATGGATGCAGATCATTTAGCAGTACTTGAGCAAATCAAAAACGAAATGATGGATCCATCAACAGGTCAAACAAGTATCGCTGGTACATTCCTTGATAAATTATTGGCAGTTGGTGCTGGATTTAATGATATTGATGGTGGTACTGAAGGTGCTTCTGGAACTATTAAGAATTATATTGATACTAATGTCGCAGGATTATCTGCTGCTATTGCTGCTGCTGCAACAAGTGCAAATACTTCTATAAAGAGTGTCAATGGTTTAACTGGTGATGCAAATGGCGCAGTTGTTGTTGGTGCTACAAACATATTAATGACTGATTATGCTGCCGCAACTGGTCCTGTTGCTGCTACTGATTCAGTATTAACTGCTGTCGCTAAAGTTGAACAACATGCTATTGATGGCGTAAGCGCTGCTGCTGCCGCTCAAACTACTGCTAATACTGCAGTTACTGCTGCTGCAACTGCTCAAGCAACCGCTGATGCTGCAATGGATTTATTAACATGGGTAATCGTTTAATAAAATAATATAAAATTAAAACATAAAATAGGGTGCTAATGTTTGTTAGTGCCCTATTTTTATAAAATTATGATTTAATAAATGATATGAAATACATAAAATTATTCAATAATCATAATGAATATTTAAATGACAATAATACACTATTACCTAATGTAAGCTATTGTAAAAATGAAAATGAGTTTCATTACAAAATTGAGCATGACCCAGATAGATTTATAGCAATAATAAATGTAATAAGTACAACAGAAACAACTAATTTATTTGGTAATCATACATTATTATCAGAAATAGAAATTGATGATGTAACATATACTGGAAACGATATACAAACAGTTAGTCATAATCATATATTTAACAAACTTGGACCACATATTATTAAATATACATTAAATGATAATATAACTAGTATTGATGGTGGTACATTTTCAGGCCATCCAACTGTACGTACATCTGTAGGTAATTATATTATGTCAATATCAATACCTGATAATATAAATACTATTACTAGCGGGGCTTTTAGCTATAATTCTAATCTTTCAAATGTTATTTTTGGAAATAACATAACAACTATTGGTCCTGGTAGTTTTTCTTCTTGCAAGAATTTAAAAAACATTATTATACCAAATACTGTTACTTCTATTGGTGATGGTGCTTTTGGTGGATGTTTAAATCTTACAAGTATAACGTCATTAGCAACAAGTGCTCCATCAATATATAACACTACATTTCGCGATATTAAAGAAGGTGGAACATTATATGTACCAACTGGAAGTACAGGATATGATACATGGATTGGAACAGGTAATTATTACTTAGGTAAATATAATTGGACTAAAGTAGAACAATGATAAAAATAGGGTACTTTAAGGTACCCTATTTATTTTTTATTATTGTGTATTATTTTCCTCTTCATCTTTATCAAGAATTTGCTCAATTTTATTAGATATAAATTTTTTTACTTTATCATTATACATTCCGCAAAAATAACCTATTACAAAAATTATAATACCTTCAAACATAATTACATTTATTTTTTATTTTTATAATTCTTTGATTTGTACTACCTCTAAATGGTGTATGTGCAATATCTCTTTTTTCTTCAATATATGGACCATCTACAACTACATCTACCATATTGCATATATCTTCTCTTATACCATCAATATTTTCATAAATATAACCTGTATATAGCCATATATTTTTTGTTGGATAATTACGTCTAACCCATTTGATTATCATTATTAATTCTGCTAATCCGTCTTTATCTTGACATAATGGATCTCCACCAGATATTGTTAATCCTTCAACATAATCTCTTGATAGCCAATCTGATAATTTATTTAATATATCGTCTTGTTCCTCAATAAATTTTTGTCCTTGATTAAAATCCCATGTCCATTGATTATGACAACCTTTACAATGATGGCTGCATCCTGCTACCCATAATGTAACTCTAATTCCATTGCCATTATTAATATCAGGTGCAGTTATATCTAATATTCTTAACATATACCTCTATATATTTCTTTTATAATAAAATAGTAATTTTATTAAAATAGTTTTATGATGGCATTTCTACTGCTGCTTTTACAATTTCACCATCCTTAAGCTTATTAAGGGCAGATCCTTCTTTATCAGGCATTGATGATCTAACATCATTAGGATCTGGTCCACCTTTGTCAGTTTGAGGCATATCACCTCTATTTGGTGCACCTGGAATAGGAACATTGATTCTCTTAAGACGCATTAAATTATTTGCTACATATTCAGCAACTTTATCCATATCATCTAATTCTTTATGATATTTCTTTAATGTATCAATAACTGATGAAACTGCAGTTTTCTTTACATATTCAATAATGGCTTCCTTATCCCATTGTTTATCATATAAATTTTGGCCATCAACTTTTTCAGATGGCAATTTACCATCATTCTTATTTGTTTCATCTGCTTTAACCGCAGCAATAGCACCTTGTACAGCACGTAACATTTCTCCTGAAGCAATATCACCATCATAATTAAAACAAACCATTTCAGCTTCAGGATTAAATGCATATACTTGTGACCATCTATGATGTCCATCAATTACAAAGTTACGACGGAAAGTAATTAATGGCATTCCAACAATCATTACATCATTAGGACCTGTTGAATAATAATTATCAATATTTTCAGGTTTCTTTAATGGAAAATTAATTGATTTAGTTACATCAATTTCAGATTGTGTAGGATCTAAATTTCTAACCTTAAGTTTTATTTTTTCAAATGTTAATTTTGTATCGCCTAATTTACCTCCAAAACCATCAATTAATAATGCTTTAGCTTTTGGATCATCTAACATTTTGTTAAGTGTATCAACATAGTCTTTATAATCTTTATCTCTTAACATACTCTCCAATTGCTTCTTTCTATCTGCATTATTTTTTGTTTCTACTGATGAAGATTCATTGATTGAATCATAGTTTTCTAATATATATTCATTAAATGATTTCATAATTAGTAAATATATTTATGTATGTATTTTATTAAAAATAATTAAAAAGAAAATTAGTTTATCCATTTTTTTAATTCATTTATATTCCAAAACTCAATATAATTTAAATTATTTTCTTTTGCTATTTTTCGTTTGTTTACATCTCGTATTGTCCATGTTTCTATTACTGCATCATATCTTGATTTTTTTACATTATTCTTGTTATGTATATATTCTGCTTTTTCTTTTAATAATTGTACATCTTTTATATCTTCTTCTGTACATAAATATGGACGTCCATGATGAAATTGACCATATTGACATTCAATAAATAAATCTAAGCTTGGTATGTAAAAATCACAATTAAAAGGATATCTATTATCTTTATAATGATGAATAATATCAGGATATTTAGCCTTTAATAAATCATATGATTCATTCTCAAGTTTAGAAGAATTTAATGTTCCATTTTTCTTTTTTGTTTCATTACATTTATTTATAGCTTCAATTGAATGTGCTTTTTTAATATTTTCTTGTGTTTTCCAATAATTATTTACACCATATTTTTTAAAACAAGTTTGTTTTCGTTTTTCTTTATTAATTGGTAGTTGTGCAAATTGAACTCCTTTATCATGAATTTCTTTAATTTGATATGGGTTTTCTACTCCATATTTTTTTAAACAAGTTTGTTTTACTTTATTTTTTATAGTTTCTGAAAACATTGGGCTGTTACCCCCATATTTTTTTATACATGTTTGTTTAGTTTTTTCTTTAACTTCTTTTCTTTGAGAATGATGAGCAACCCCATAATTTAATAAATTATTTTCTTTAACTTTATTTTTAAAGTATTGGGTTTTAAACATAATATCTCCAAATTTTTGTTTTATTGTATCGTTTGCTTTATTTCTATTAGTAAAATTTTCATCTCCATATTTTTCTAATTTTGTTTTTCTTGTTTTTTTATGAATTTCACTATTTAATAATGGAGATGATACTCCATATTTTTGAATACATGTATTTTTAAATTTTTCCTTTATAATATTTGATTGAGATGCATATTCACATCCATATCTTTTTAAATTTGTTTGTTTTATTTTTTGTTGAATTGCTACATCTTTAGTTGAACATGAAAGTGAACAATGTTTTCTATATTTATTTTTTCCTAAATATTTAACCTTATTACCACAAGTTGGACAAACTGGTCTGTTTTCTATTTGATAATAAATTCTATAAATTGTTTCAGTAAAAGATTCTGAATCTTTATATCTATTTAATAAATAATTTTCAATATCTTGTGAATATTTATGTTTATTTAATTTTACTATATTATTTGTTTCAATTGTGCCTGATTTTCTTATAAATAAATTTATAATATATTCATCATTAATTTCTGCCATAATTAAACTATTTAAAATTTAATTTTTTATATGTTTAACTCTATCATAAAATTCTTTCTTTTTTCCATTATTAAAATGATCAACTGTCGTTGAAAGATATCCAGTTATTCTTCCTAATCTTATTACTTCATCAGATCCACATTTAGGGCAACATTCTAATTCTGAATCATATATAGGTTCATTACATTTAGCACATCGATTTAAAGGAAAATTTATAGCAAAATAAGGTACATCTTTATCCATAGCATAATCAACAATTTTTTCTATAGCATCAATATTATTAAAAGATATACTTGGTAATTCTACATAAGTAATTACACCAGCATTTGAATATCCTGTTAATTGACTTTCTATATCTATTTTCTCAAATGGATCACATTCATGATATACTGGAACATGCATAGAATTTGTAAAATATTTTTTATATTCCTTTTCATTATTTTCATTAATAAAATAAGTTACATTCTCTAAATCAAACTCAGGATATTTTTTTACAAATTTATTAAATGCAGTATAACAAAGATTTTCACTTGGAGTATAGTAAACTCCAAAATTCAATTTATATTCCTTTTTAAATTCTGATGTTCTATCTAAAAATAACTGTTCAATACATTTAGCATATCGCATACCTGGTTTAGTTGTATGATCAAAACCAAACATTATATATAAAGCTTCAGAAAGACCTAATTGCCCAATAACTATAGTACCATGTTTTAATGCAGATATAATGCCTTCTTCTTTATGAAAGCCACACATAGTATGATTTTCCCACATAAATTTAGCAGACTTAGGAGACTGTGAACAAATATGATTGAATCTTTCAAGTAACATATCTTTTGCCTCATGAATTTTCTTATCCAATAATCTAATAAATTCATTCCATATCATTTCTTTGTGTTCATCAGATCTTGGATTTTCATCACCAAATTTATTAGTAATTTTCTTAACTGACATAGCTGCTAATGTTGGCAATATGATTGTAGTTGGGCATACATTACCACGACCATCTTTTTGAGCACCTGAAAATACATCATCAATCTTATCAAATTCTTTATTTAATACATGATTTATATTTTCTTTAAAATTATCTATTGCATTTATATCCAAGCCATTAATCGTTCTGCACATATTAATCTAATGTTACCATTAGTACTGACTATATGTTCTACTTTATAAGTAGCCTCCCGTTTGGAATTAGTGCTTATCTCTAATTCTACTCGCTTACACTCATCAGCGATAGTCGATACACCTTATTCATATTAAATATGAACCTTAGCACGGATCTCATCCTATATCAATTAGGACCTAACCGTTAGCCAGAATAATTCTGACACCCATTAAGCATGGTTAGAGAGGTTTTAGATGGGCTGCATTTTCACTTACCCATCGTTGAATAATATTCAATAGGTCTTTCTTTTAAACTTACTCTTATTTTCTTCATATAAATATTTTTTATTTATTTTTTATAATCATTTATATATTTTTCTGCCATTTTTGCGCATTGTATAAACGATATATCATCATCAGGTTTTGCACTCCAATCACCATCAAAACCAACTAAATAATTTTTCTTTATTGATTTATCATATATAAATATAGTAAAGTCGCCTGAATTTGTTGTTTTATTTCTAAACTTAATTTCAAGTCCTTTGATACTTCCCATATCTTTTAAATAATTTATAATATCTGATGGATTTTTAGTTTCATCAATTTTACTTTTAAAAACTTGTAATTTTGATTGATTGTTTAATACTAATTTTTCATCTAAATATTCATCAATTGTTTTCATAATCAATATAATATTTTTTATTTATTTTTCTAATTTTCATTATACTTAAACTGTCGTACCCAATTTGCATAATATTTATCATTATTGAACAAATCAATTGCGAATTTTAAACTTTTATCGTAATCTTTTTTATTTATATATGCATTAACAAATTCACAAAGTAACATTTTTTCTCTTAATGTAAAGTCATAAAATTCTTTTCCTTTCCATGGATCGTTATATTCAATATACGATATTATACCGAGAGGATCTTCGCCAAGCATTGCTTCTACTTCGTCTAAATCTATCATATCTGCACCATCTTTAAATATATCAGATAAAAATTTACAAAATTCAATAATTTTATCTTTATTTCCATTAAATGATGGCTTAAGTTTTGATTGGTTATTTAGTGTTAACTTTTCGTTTATATATTGTTGTAATGACATTTTTTCATCGTTGGGATGATAAAATATTAAATGTTCATTTACATTATAATTATTTAAGTTTATAAAATAAGTTATGTCATGTTCTTGTAAATTATCAAATTTCCATTTAGGATTACCTAATACAATATCATTTAATTCATTTTCAACATATTTATCTATTTCATTTTTTGTAGCAGATTTAGAAATAGACAATTTATCAGGAACTTTATATAATTTAAAATCAGTACAATGTTTGCTTAAAAAACTTAAATTTGGAAAGAAATCTTTAAATTCATTAACATTAATTAAATATACATCAAGTATTACATCTTGTTTTTCTGAATATGTAAAAATTATTCTTTTAGGAAACATATAATTAAAAGCATTCACAATTGAACTATTATACTTAATATGAATTAGCATCCAATACTTATCATTAGATTTAAGTTTAGAATTATTAGATAACTTTAATTTTTCGTTAATTAAATTTAATTGCTTCATGTGTTTATTTATTATTTTTTAATTTAATGATTTTAAAATGTCTTGAGATATTTTCAATATTTCATTTTTATATTTGTCATTATAATTATCATAAAACTCTTTAAGATCGTCATAATTAACAAATAATATAAATAAAGTTCTTTGGCTTTCATTTAAAAAAATTAAATAATTTAATGATGCATTGTTAACATTATAATTATAATAATATAAAGAAAATTCAAATAAATTATCTGAACCCTTACCATCACTACTCCAATAAACCTTCATTTTATATGTATTGTTAAACGATTTTCAGGCTTTTCACATATTAGATAATATTTTAAATCTTCTTCACAACTTTGCATTTCTACTGTATTATCAAATGATATTGTACAGCATCTAAAAACTTGATAATTTGCAATTTTTGTTATATCTATTTTTTTAATTGCTAATTTTGATTGGCTATTCAATTTTAATTTTTCATTTATAATATCACTAATAGTTTTCATGATTGACTATCTATTATTTTTTGGAATTCATCACATAATTTCTTTATTTCATTTTGATAACTTGTATTGTTTTCATATTCTTTTTGAAATTTTTCTGCATCTTTAAGATTTTCAAATAATACAAATACACAACTTACTTTTTTAATTGCTAACATAAAAAGAACCAAAAACTTAGATTTTAAACTTGGATCACTATTAAGTCTAAATGCCCTTTCTAGTTTTATTCTATTCTGTTCCCAATGTACAACAGTAGTATATATATCTGAATCTTTAAATGGTTTTTTATCACATATTAATTCATATGATAAATCATTAAAATTAAATTTACTTACATTATTATAATAAATCGTAAAACATTTATATGGAGTATTTAATTTTATATCGTTCATATTAGTTAATACATTAAGTTTGGAGCTATTATTAAGCTTCAATTTTTCATTTACTAATTTACTAAATTGTTTCATATTAATTCTAACCCTAATTTATCAGCAATTTCAGGATATTCTTCCAATATATTTATTAATTGATTATATTGATCTTCAGTTAATGAATCTATATATTCTTGTTTTTGTTTTCTATCTTGTTTAATCCAATTAATATTGTTTTTGCAATCACCATTTCCATAATTTGGGTATATTCTTTTTGTTGTTGATTCTATTGCTAATCTTTTCAAATCATAATTAGGTGTACCTGGTTCTTTATTTATTCCACTTTTAACTGTAAATATACCACACGGAAATATACTAGTAACTCCATTATTCCCTAATCCTTCAATCAATACTTCTAATAATGCTTTCGTTATCATTCGACCTTCATCTAATGTACAAGTTCCATAATTCAAACTCGTAAAAGGTAATTGATTTCCACTTCTTGCAATTTGTTATCGTTAAGCTTTTTATCTTAACTTCTTAGTCAATTTCTTACTAAGTTCGGCGTACATTTTCATCTTTATATAATAACTAAGATGTTGGGCACTCTTGGGAAAATTATATTTATTCATTTCCTACGCTCTACGGTGATTTATGACCTAATTCGTAATTCATAAATTTACCTCGGTATTACCAGCTATCCAATAATTTGGACCTTAGGTTTTCTTACGCAGCTTATTCGTTTGGACATTTCACAATGTATCACCTTATTTCTCAGAAACTTAATTCTAACTGCTACCGATTTTGCCCAATTTTAATAACTGTTTATGTATTATACAGTTATGCAGCCACATTAAATCTTTTATTTAACTGCAATGTATTTAAGTTGTGATATAATCCTTCAACACCTTGATGAATTTCTTTTTTTGTCATATCTAAAGCATATTTCCATGCCTTTTGATATTTTTTATATTTAGAATCATTAATGCTTATATCTTTTATTTGCTTCATAATAATACTTTATTTTTTTTATAAATTTTCATTAAAATATAGCTATATATTAAAATAGTTTCTATTGAGCATTTCTAAATAATATTTCAAAACTAATTTTTTTTATTATCAAAAAGATCATCAGTTAACTATTCAATTTCTTTCATATTTTTTATTAATTAACCAATGTTTTTGTTTCTTTTATTACATTAGAAAATGGCTCCATTAATTGATTAGAATTGTTAATAATTTTAACCATTATAAATAAACAAAATTCAATTATTTTATCTATGTCTTTATGATTTTTTAATTTATCATAATCTTCCTTAGATATTTTATTAACACTAAACAATTCTGAAATAATATTATCATATACATTATAATCTGAGACACCATGTCCAGTTATTGAATCAATAGCATCTCTAAACCAATTTACAAAAGAATTTAATAATCTTTTATTTTTTAAAAATTCTTTATGCCATTCATATATTTTATCGTATATTAAATGACACATAGATTTCCAATCATCTCCATATTCTTTTTTTAATTGCGATTGACTATTCAATTTTAATTTTTCATTCACAAAATTATTTATCGTTTTCATTTAATATATCATTAACTATATTTTCAATTTCTTGGTCTGATTTTTCATCTATATATTTTAAGCCATCTTTAAAATGCTTCATAAATGATTTACGAACATAAGGAACCATAGTCCAATCAAGATGCGTTGCTGATACTCCTCCAAATTGTTGTAATGATTGTAATTGAAATATGACTGCTACTAATTGCATTGCAGTATTGACAGATCCTGCAGGTCTTACGTCAGTTTGTCTTGTCTTAAATCCATTTTCTAATAACTTATCAAATGGTATTGAAAGACAATTATGTGATCCAATTTCCCAAGCATCAAGATCATGTATATATATCATATTTTCTTCATGATTTCTTCTACCCATTTTAGACATATGCTTTAATGCAATATTTTTTGCAACAGCACCAGATGTTTCTCCAAGACGGCCACCAAAAGAAGCTTCATCAAGATTGGCATTTTGATTTTGAACATTTTTAGCAGATAATTTTTCTTGAATTTGTTTCATTAAGTCAGTTTTTTGTTCACGTATTTCTTCACGTTTACGTCTATAATTAATGAATGCTTCTACAACTTCAAACTTATTACGTTTAATTAATTCTTTTTGAATAACATCTTGAATATCTTCAATAGCTGTACCTGCACCATTATTCTTAATGATAACCTTTTCAACTGATTCTTTTAATTGCTCTAAAAATTTATCGGGTACTTCTTGATTTACTGATTTAAATGCTTTAGTTACTGCACCCACGATTTTAATAAAATCATATTCTTGTGGAGTCCCGTCTCTTTTGATTATCTTCATATAAATAGGATTAATATTTTTTAGTTTCTTAAATTTATTTTTATAATTTAATATATAATTTAATATAGACAAAATTGTCTTAAAAGTCAACAATTTAATCAACCTTTAAGACAACTATATTTATATATTAATAAGATCTTATCATATCATACAACGAAATATTATTATATAAAAATAACAAAATCAATCAATAATTTTCATGGTTTTTAGCATATCTATTGCTATTTTTTTCCATGAATACATATTCTTTAAATAAGTTTGCATGGATGTTCGTAAAGATTTGTTTTCTTCTGAATTATATTCAAATATGCCATTAATTATTTTTAATGCTATATAACTACAGTCTTGTGTATTATTATAATCAATATTTGTAGGTAATAAAAATCCTTTATATGGCATTAATGTTGTTGCGGCTCCATAATTATAAGCAGTTATTATATTACAACCACACATAATACCTTCCAATATAGAAATACAAAATGTCTCAAAGAATAGCATAGGATGAAAATAAACTTTATGCTTTGACATTTCTTTATATAACTCTTCTTTAGATAATTTGCCAAGATTAATTATATAATCATAATTTTCATATTTCTTATCAGGTCCATCACCATAAGAACATACATATATTTTAAAATCTGGTATATATTTTCTTATTATTGGTGCTAACTTATCTGCTAATACATTAAAATGCCGTTCATATCTAATTGACCATAATATACTATTATCACGTTCAGTATTATTTGAATATTTATCTAATAATTCAAAATCTAATCCATTAGCAGATATCTCAAGAATATTCTCAGGAAACTTCCATTCATTAATAAATAATTGTTTATGAAGTTCAGATAATACAAAAATTTTCTTTATATTATTTTTTGAGTAATCATCTAAATTATTATAATAAATTGGTTTACCTTGTTCACTAATAAGATATGTATCATGTGCTATTATATATAAATTTGTATAATTATAATGTTCTAATATAGCAGCAAGATTTTTTGTAATTACACGTGATATTACTATTGCATCAAATTTTATATTAGAAAGTACATCAGTTATTTCACCAATATAATGCCATGATATCTTATCATTTTGCTTATGTGTATCACAATTAACTAATATTGATACATTATGTCCTAATTCTGCATAAGCCTCAGCTATTTTTATAATCCATGTCTCAGATCCGCCACAACCTGTCTTAAGATTATTTTCATCAAATTTTATAATTGTATCAGATATTATACATATATTTGCCATTCATTTATCTCTATATATTTTTATTTTTTAATATTTCTATAAATTGTTCTTCCGTTATTTGACAACCCGCAGCTCCTTTATGTCCACCACCTTTATATTTATTTTTTAAATATTCACCACAATGAAATTCACAATCATCATTTATATTATATAAAGAAATTGTCCACATACCATTTGGATTATGCTTAAATATTATTCCATGTTCAATTTCAGTATATTTTAAACATTTAAACATTAATGAATTAGAAGCACCTTGATGAAATATTGCACATGCATTTCGTATATTATCAACATGCCATGTCTTATCACCAGATGTCTTAACAATATTTGACATTACTTTATCGTCATAATAGTTAAGCATTTGTCCATAATTATAAAGATCTTCAATAAGTGCACCATCTTTATATATAGCAGAAAATTTACCCGATGGTTCCTTATTGACATATACTTCAATTAAATCATGAATCAATTGCTTAATATTACTTATTGATAAATCATATTTAATAGTTGCTCCTTTATTAATATTACGAACATAATCTAATTGATACCCTTCTCTTTCATATGACCAAGAATCCCATGCTGACAAAATTCTAAGTAATTCAGGCACTTGCTTATTATCATAAGCTTCATCAAATGGGTCATATAAAAATTTATATACACATAATATTGCAGATCTATTCGTATCTCTTATTCCTGGAATTCTATTAAAATTATTTTTATATGATTCTTTAATAATAGGAGCATGATGATCAAACCAAATAAAATCATTTCCATACTCATCAAATAAAGCTTTCATATATGTAGGCTCAAATGATATATCCGTTAAGATAATATATTTAAAGCGTTCATGTAATTTTTCAGGCTCATTATTTTTATCATTAATAAATTCTTTTAGCATTACATAATCAACCCCACATAATTCTATAGTATCAGAATTATACTTATATCCTAATGAATTAATAATGTAATTGTATATAATTGTAGCAGAAAAAACTCCATCATTATCTTCATTATGATATATAATCAAATAGTCTTTTTTCATCTTCTAGCATCATTTATTTATATAAAAAATATAGATAATATAATTTATCAGTTCAAAGATTTAAAGTGATTCTAAGATCATCTAGATATATCTAGCATAATGTTTCATATCATAGATATTATTAAATTTAATTTCTGTTCAATCTCTTCAAATTCTTCTTGACATACATTATAATGTCCATATATAAGATCTTCACAATATTTAAGTTCACTAATTAATTCAGAAACCTGGAAGCGATTGGGCACCTTACCTTCTTTCTTCTTTGCTTCATATGCTTCCTTTTGTACCTTATTATAATCTTTTGAAAGAAGATATTCAAGAAATTTAATTTGCTTATCAGTTGCTTGTGGAAGTGGTGCATTAGCTAAATCAAGCAAATATGCAACTCGTGAAAGAATTTGATCAATTGTACCTGTTACTGGAAATCTGTATTCATCATGCGGAATTCCACGATGCTCGCAGAGTACTCTTTCAGCATTATATAACTTGTTAAGTGCTTCTTGCTTCTTTCTTGAAATTGCCATAATTTAAATTATTTTAGTTTAACTAATATCTATATAGTACATTTTTTATAATAAACCATCAAGAAAATTGATACAACTTTAGTGTATCAAATGAATTAATGGAATTATTTAAATATAGTATTAATTTCCTTGCTTTTCAATATATTGAAATACTTTTTCTTCACTTACTTGTCCTAAAGTAGAAACAAAATATCCATGTGTCCAAAGTTTTCTTTTCTTTTTCCAATAAAAGTTTCTAAGCCAAGAATATGTTTTATTATTTGAATATAAGTAGTTTGTTGTGAATTGCTTTAATCTTTTAACTGTTTGACTAATACTATAATCTACAGGAAATGACACAAGCAAATGTATATGATCTTTATCTATATTCATATTATGTATCTTAATATGTGATTTTTCTTCACAATATCTAAACGCATCAAACACTTCTTGTCTTATATGATCTAAGCATTTTCTTCTATATTTAGTTACAAATATGATATGATATCTAAGATGCGTCTTACATCTACCTGATTTTCCTATCCATTCATACTTTTGTGATTTTATCATATTTTATCTTTTTATATAAAAATAACATAAAATTTTTATTCTTTTTTATTTAAAATATTATTTTTAATTTAATAAATATATTACAGTTTTAATGCTTAGCAAAGAACAAATATTAGAACGAAATAAGCTCATAGGTGAAAATGGGCTTAAGACTCGCATGAAGAGGGCTAAGCAAATTTGTAAGACATTTAG
>Ga0247609_10004352_pt1 | contig 14117 bp, 12 predicted proteins | sample 172DNAGHGlowgp2_FD_193487 | JGI IMG/M metagenome (GOLD analysis project Ga0247609, IMG submission 193487) | Sheep rumen microbial communities from Palmerston North, Manawatu-Wanganui, New Zealand - 1728 DNA GHGlow gp2 | ecosystem: Host-associated > Mammals > Digestive system > Stomach > Rumen ...
AAGCGAGCCAAAACTTTATGAAAAAATCCAGCTCAAATAAGTAGTGAAATCGTAAGTAAAATTCAGACTTCAGATTCTTTTTCTGAGATTATTTCAGTTTGACCATACGTAAATGCTGTGCTAAATTCTGAGAACTTTGCCAAAAATGTAATTGAAAAAATAGAAAAAGAAAAAGCTGATTTTGGAAGAGGAGAGTCCACGTGAAAACAATTCCTCCTTGAATGATGGCAACCAAACACACATAAAGCAATTCATATCTGACATATTAGAAATATTTTGGTGAGTGAATCGAACGCAAGAATCTTGAAATATGCATGAAATGAAGTGATAAAATGCTGTTATCCATGAGATATCGGAGCACATGTAGCAAAATGGATTTGGTATTATACCAAATTTTATCAATGAGAAATGCCAAAAGAAAACTTCTCAAAACGAGTATGAACTTTATATTCAGATGCAACGAAAAAGGTGGATGAAAATCCAGATGTTTATAAACCAGAAATTTGAGATTTACAAAAAAAGTTGGAAGATTGAGATGAGGAATTAGTTAAAATATGGAAAGAAACTAGAGAACTTTGTCTGCAAGATATGAAGAAAATTTTTGCGGAATTAGGAAGTGAAGAAATAGATAAATGGTATTTCGAAAGTGAAGTAGAAAAACCTTGAATTGAATTAGTTCGTAAATTGCAAGCAGAATGAAAAGCTGTAATCTCTGAATGAGCATTAGCTATAAATTTGGAAGAGTATGGTTTATGACGATTCTTACTTCTCAAATCAAATTGAGCTTCACTTTATTCTACCAAAGATATTTGATTAGCATTCAAAAAACAGGCCGATTATCCGAGTTATTCAAAATCTCTCTATATCGTTGGATCAGAACAAGAGCATCATTTTGCTCAGCTTTTCAAAACTTTGGAAATTATGTGAATTAATCGTGATAAACTTCAGCATATTTCGTATGGATTAGTAGATTTGAAAGAGTGAAAAATGTCATCTCGCGCATGAAATGTAATTCTTTATGAAGATTTTCGTGATCAATTATTAGAGAAAGCTGAATCAATGGTTGCAGATAGAGATATACCTGCCGATGAAAAAAAAGAAACTGCGAGAAAAATTGCATTTTGAGCAATGAAATTTGGAATGCTTTTGCAGGACAGTGAGAAGAAGATTATTTTTGATTTGCAGACAGCACTTTCTTTTGAATGAGAAACTTGACCATATCTTCAATATACGACAGCCAGAATGTCTTCAATTCTTAGAAAGAATACACGAGACATTAATTGAAATATTGATTACAGTTTACTCAATACAGATGAAGAAAAAGCATTATTATTAAAATTAGCATCGTTCGAAGAAGAAGTTCAGAAAGCTGCAAATGAATACAAACCAAACTATGTAGCAAGGCGATGCTTGGATGTAGCTCAGCTTTTCAATTCGTATTATCATAATCATAAAATTATCGATGAATCAAATGTAGAACTAAGTAAAGCTCGCTTACATTTGCTTCAGTCTATTCTTCAAGTAATGAAAAATGCACTCAATCTACTCGGAATCGATGCGGTAGAAAGTATGTAATTATTATTTCTTTCCTTGATTTGCTACAGCTTCCATAAGTTTTTTAATTTCTTCAGGATCTCATAGAAAGTAATCTTTAACTAGCTTCATATCATCATCAAATTCAAAAACGTAAGGTACAGCCGTTGGTAGATTCAGACTTACAATATTTTCATCTGAAATATTTTTGAGTAGCTTAACAATTCATCTTAAACTATTTCCGTGTGCGGCAACCAGAATTGTTTCCTCTTTTTTTAATGCAGGAAGAATCTGATTTTCTCGGCAAGGAATCAAACGTTGTATACATTCTTTCAAACTTTCTGTGAGTGGTAATTCATTTTCAGGAACTTCTGCATAACGGGGATCTTGAAAAGGAGAGCGTTCATCATTTTTGTCTAATGGAGTAGGAGGTACATCAAAACTCCTTCTTCGGATGAGAACTTGTTCATCTCCGTATTTTTCTGCGGTTTCTTTCTTATTTAATCATTGTAGCATTCCATAGTGCTTTTCATTTAATCTCCAGGTCTTCTCTACAGGAATCCAATCTAAATTCATTTGGTCTAGTACTACATTTAGAGTTTTTACAGCTCTTTTTAGGTAAGAAGTGAAGGCTTTTTTGAATTGAATATTCTGTTCTTTGAGTAGTTTTCCTGCTTTAACAGCTTCTTCGATTCCCTTTTCTGATAAATCAACATCAGTCCATCCAGTGAATCTATTTTCTTTATTCCATTGGCTTTCTCCATGACGAAGTAGTACGAGTTTTTTCATTATGTTATATTTATAATAAATAAAATACTTTTAGGCTTTGGCTCTATAATCTGAACTATTATGAGTTTTTGATCATAATCAGTCTTTTATTTCAATTCATAATTCTTTGCAGACTTGAACTTCTGGTATATTTCCTGAGAATCTATCTCATCATTTTCAGAAAAGTATAATTGTATCATCTCCATATTTCTCTTTAATCAGCTTTGTAATAGCTCTTATACTTTCACAAACAGAGCCATCTTGGTCCACAGAAAGAAAAACCTGATCTACAACTTTGAGTGAACTAACTACTTTCATTCTGAAATTTTCATCTTGAAAAACTGTATCTTTCCCAGTTTTTAATTTGGCTTGAATATCATTATTCACAATCACTCGAAGCTCATCTCATAATTCTTTACATAATTCTAAACATTCAATGTGTCATGGATGAATTGGATTAAAATATCCAGATGTAATTACTACAGTTTTCATCTATTCTTTCAATATGAAATAAAATTATACATGTACTCTAAATACTTCATAGGAAACTAATCCTGCTCAAACTGTACTTTTAACCATTGATTCATTTCTATTCAATAAAGATTGTCAGCTTTTTATTTCTAATAGAACAATTTTCCTTAAATGCCCAGAAGCCAATCCATCAAATACTAGGTAATCTATTCATTTTCAAATAAATACCATATCTTTAAAATCATAGGGGAATCCTGGTAGAGCAGGGGCAAGTTTCTCATTTACATCTCAGAGAATTACATTACGAGCCTGTTTTACAGATGTTGAGCGAGCTGACTTTACTGCGGAATGTACTGTAAGTTTTGCTACAATAAATCATACGATTAATCAGACTATTGCTCAGATTATAAGTGGTTGAATATCGTTTGGCATAATTATTTGTCTTTATAAATGATTATAATACATTACTAGAAAAATATGAAAAAACAAGTTTTACTTATGATATCCAGAATAAAATATATTATTATTGTCCAATTATTACTTTACTAGGGAAAACAGTAACTTTATCTCAATTCTCTTTTTGATAGTAAAATCCCTGCTCAAAAACCTGGATAATTTTTCACTTTAATTTTTTATCATCAGTTGGTTGCATTCCGATTGGTTCATGCATTAGTGTATCAGGAGTCTCGTGTAATGATGGAATAGGAAAAACACTAAACTCAGTTAATGCTTTGATGAATTTATCATATACCATCTGAACTCATTTTCACATATCGGAATTCTTCTGTTCATCAGAAAGATTCTCCAAAGATTTACGCAAATCTTCCACAAACGGTAAAAGCTTCTTTACAATTTTTACCAATAAATCCTGATGCATAGACTCAGCTTTCATAGCAGATTGACGCTGAATCATTTCCATATCATTTTTTGCACGAAGATATGCTAATTGCGCATTTTTTACGATTTCATCTTTTTCAGCTAACTGTGCCTGTAATTTCTTAATTTCCGCCTGTAATTGTTCAATCATTTCCTCATTATCTTTATCTGATTTTACATCTTCAAGCATTTGTTCTAAATCCTTTACATCTTGATCATCATGTTTTTTACTCATATTTACCATATATTATAAAAGTTAAAAATCCTGAATTATTTTTTTTGCTCTATATTTTCATAGAAATATTCAGTAAAAGTCTGTCATCTATCATGCAAGATTGTAGCTAACTCTTTTCATACATATCTCCAGTGTCGTTGTTCAACCATTTTACCATCTACATCCATTCATTTTTGGTAACTATTATGGAAACCATATTTATGAGCATTATCTACAAGCCACTGATAATATATTCAATTCGATGCTCTAATATTTCCACCATTTACTCATAAATCTAGTGCTAATCATGCTTCATGCTCACTCGTTCAAGGTTTAGCACAACGAGCAGTTGAACAATTTGCTGCCAGTTGGCGTTGATATTTCTGAGACCTTCGAGCGGAGTTTATAGTTAATTTTGCTTTAAATCCGAATGCATTTGAAAATGCCCAAGCCATTCATTCAAACATCTCAGCAGCTTCTTTACGCAATTTAAAATCTGAAGATCTATTTGATGTAAAATCTGAATGAATCGCAACTAAATCTGTAGCCTCATAATTCGTTGATAATGGATGATTATCATCCAAAAACTTCTGATAAGAGCTATCTGAGTATAAATCCATATTTGAAACAGTCTGAGATTCTATGAGCTCTTTACTTATTTGTTCGTAGAATCAAGAAATTGGATTATACACCCACGGAATATTAGGTTGGTTACTGGTGAAGTTATTCCATCAAAAAACTATTCATCATGAAAATATTCCAAGAATAACTCAAACTGTAATCAGGTTATTTTTCATTTATAAACTTTTATGTGATAAAAAGTTTACCACTTGATTATATTAATATGAAACACTAAATCAAGAAAGATAAAAATCCTTTGTTTTTTGGTTAAAAAATATTAAATTCAAATAACCATAAATTCATATTTAGTACACGAAAACAATGGAGTTAACACCAGCGATGAAACAATATCAAGAGATGAAAAAGCAGAATGCTGATTGCATTTTATTTTTTCGTATAGGAGATTTTTACGAAGTTTTTTTCGAGGATGCGAATATCTGTCATAACGTATTAGACCTAGTTCTCACATCCAAAAATAAATGAGCAGAAAATCCAATTCCTATGGCATGAATTCCACATCATAGTATAGATAAATATATCCCAAAATTGATTCAGCATTGATACAAAGTTGCAATAGCTGAACAAGTTACAGATCCTAAACCTTGAAAATTAGTTCAACGTGAAATCACTCAGATTATTACGCCATGAACTTACATTCAGGAATGAGCCAAAAACTTCAATTATATGCTTTCTATTACTAGAAAAGAACTTGGTTCGTGAGAAGTTTACCATGTTGCGCGAGGAGATTTTACGTTAGGTGAGTATCAGACTAAAAGTTTTTCCAATTTATGAGATGCACAGAAACGGATTCTGACTCTATCGCCAACAGAAGTTATTATAGACGTAGATTTCCCTGAAAAAGATAGCATCTCCACTCCAATTCAACAGTATTTACAGTGTTTAGTTTCAGTTTATGAAGTTCCAGTAGATCCTGAAAGTTTCCTCTGTAATATGGCAAAAGTTCAAACTTTATCTAGTTTTTGACAAGCTGTAGGGGAGTGAAGGCTCCAAGCAATCAGCCTTTTGCTACACTATATCAGACATACACAGCAGCAGAATTTAGCAAATATTTCCAAAATTTCATATCACGCTCAAACGTGATTTGTTCTCATGGATGAAATCACAATCAAGAATTTGGAAATCTTCAGTTCTAGTTACGAAAATAATCAACAATATTCATTATTCTGAATTCTCGACCAAACTAAAACTAGTGCATGAGCTAGACTTTTGCATTATTATTTAGCCAATCCAATTAATTCTTTATCTGAAATCCAGAGAAGGCAAAATCTGATTTCTCATTATCAGGAGATAGATTATTCTAAATTTATTCTCAAAAAATTGTGAGATACTTTCGACCTTCAAAAGCTTACAAGCTCGATTCTATACAAAAAACTTAGTCCAATTCCATTTCTCAAACTTAGATCAACGTTAAACTTATTCTTCTGATGAAACGAAGAATCTAAAATATTACTTGAAGAGCTAAAATTGCTTTGACTTCAAACTGGCGAAGAATCTGAATTACAGAAATTACACGAAACCTTACAAAAAATGCTAAAATCTGACCAAGAAGTGATGGATTCAGATTACTTTATAGCAGATGGACGAAATAATGAAGTAGATGAGCTCAGAAAAATAGCCTTTCATAGTGATGATTTATTACTACAGTATCAGCAATTTTTAGTTCAAGAAAGCTGAGTTCAAAATGTAAAGTTGAAATTTGTAATGAATCAGTGATATTTCATCGAACTTACAACTAAGGATTCAGTTCAATTCGAAGAAAAACTTTGAATCTGAAAATGAACAAATGAAGATGAAAGAATGAATCTTTATCGTAGAAATACTTTGAAATGAAATCAGCGTTATTCTTCTACTTACCTCGAGAAACTACAAGAAAATATTCTAACAGCTCGCGAAAAACTCACTAAACTAGAAAATGATTTACTCAAAGAAATGTGAGAACATATCTGAGAAAAAAATGTAGAAATATCTTCATTTGCTCAGAAAATCGCAGAATTGGATGTATTCTGTTCTCACGCAGTTTTTGCATTCGAAAATAGGTATGTTCAGCCAGAAATGACACAGCAAAATCTGATTGAAATCGTATGATGAAGACATCCAGTTATCGAAGCATATTTACCAACGGATCAACAATTTATTCCAAATGATTTATCAATCTGAGAAAGGACTGATACTCGTGAGAAAGAAATGATTCACATTATTACTGGTCCAAATATGTGATGAAAATCTACATATTTGCGTCAGTCAGCATTAATAGTTTTGCTCGCTCATTGTGGATTATATGTTCCAGCTACAAGTGCAAAAATCTGATTAGTTGATGGAATATTTGCTAGAGTCTGAAGTTGAGATGTGATAGCAAAGAATCAATCAACTTTCATGACTGAAATGATTGAAGTTTCAAATATTCTCAATAATGCTACATCTCAGAGTTTTATTATTTTTGATGAACTTTGACGTGGAACTAGTACTTATGATGGACTAGCTTTGACTAGTGCAATTTTGCAATATGTACTCAAACATGTAAAAGCAAAAACTCTGATTGCTACTCATTATCACGAACTTATTAAACTAGAAAAAATGTATCCAGATGTGAAAAATTACTCAGTTAGTGTATATGAAACAGATAAAGAAGTTCTATTTATGAAAAAAATAGTAAAAGGCTGAGCTAGTAAAAGTTATGGAATCGATGTTGCCAAAATTGCTTGAATTCCAGATGAAATCCTTAAACAAGCTCGTGAAATTTTGAAATGATTTGAAGCTAAACAAGATATTAATTCACATATACAAGTTATATCTACTCCACTTTTTGAGATCCAAAATAATGATTCTCAGTATCAGAAAAAATATGAGAAAATTCAATGAATTATTACAAATGCTGACTTAAATAATATGACTCCAATTCAAGCTATTCAATTTCTCGCAAAAATTAAGGAGGAATTAGAAAAAGAGGATTAAAAATTGATATTCATTTATAACGCGAAAGTACCCTTTAGTAGTATTAGTCCATACCAGTAAATTATTACAAGTATAGTAAACCCTACTAGATTTACTGCTATTCATTCTAATTTCAAACTATTAAATAGATATATTAACAATCACATCCATCATAATGCAGGTAATAAATACAATGAAAATCAGATAGTTCATAATATTATTGGTTCCATTAACCGTAAAAATGAAAATACAATTATAACGATAAGAATTATATATTCTATAAAATTAGTAACAACTCCAAAAAAATCATTAATAGATGATTGTTCAAATGTATACGAAAAATCCTTTAATAGTAATCTTAAGAAAACGCTGTTTATTCAGAGCATGTTACGCACGCTTTCATCTGTGGTTAATCCATTTGTCTGTACTACAGCTTTTTCAGAAATCCTGTTAAAAGCAGATAATTCTGATATGAAATCAACATTTGTTGTATACTATTTTTTCCTATTAAGAAAGTTTTTGATTGATCCTGTGATAAAATCTCATTTTCAGCCCTCTTAGTTAGTTCGTGGGCATACAAAATAAGACTAGCCATTTTATTGAAATTAGTTCATAATCTAATTTTTTTCATCTCATTACATAAATCTTCCATTTTCTTCATCTCCATTCAAGATACTATTCCACTTCAAGATTTCATAACTTGTTCTATGTGACCAATTTCCACATTAATTATTTTTAAGGTATCATCAATTGCTGATTCTGAATACTTTTTCTTTTCTTTCATTTCTTTCTCTTGTTTTTCTCTCTTTATTTGTTCATTTTCATCAAATATTTTTGAAAAAGTAGATTTTATTATATTTTTCATTTCTCAATCTGAGATAGGATTGTCTGTGAAATTGATAAAATGAATAGATAATCATAAAGAAATGAAAAAATATGCTTTGTCTTCCAAGTTCTCTCATGAAGTTAAAATCCATATTTCTGTATTTTCGAAGGTAATCGAAACGGCAATATTTCAAAAATCTTTTGTATTGCCTTTAAACTCAGTAAGAGAAACTACAACAACTCATCGATTTGCCAAAAACTTTCTGATGAAGTCTTCATTTCATCACTGTATAATAAGATCCAATTCATGTTGCTGTCATTCTCTTTCTTTTAGTCAAATTAGATGAAAATACATATTTTAGAATCTAGGTACTAACTAAAAAAACTTCACCTAACAATAAAGTTTATATTGAAATTTGAAAAAAAATCAATATATAAGGTGGCCGAAAATTAGAATAAATTTACAAATCAAACTTTTATTAGATAGCATATATTGAGTTGTTTATATACATATACCATATAAATTTTATAAAAAAAAGGAAGTAAAAAGTTTGATTTTTATGCTGAAAATTTGCGTTTTTGTTCAATTTGGAATATACTTATCTAGTTTTAATTCGTTTATGCTAACAAATGTCAGAAATAATAAAAAGCAATAAAACGTATGTCCTAGATAACTATTTTGATGAAACGACTATGTCCTTGCATCTTAAGGCAGATCGTCCAATTTTGAGAAAAAAATGAACTCCATGAAATTGGCAACCTGTTTTAGATGAAAAGATTATCACACAGGATGAAATGGATGCTTTGATTCAGCAAATTTTCGATGAAGCAACTAACGAAAAATGAAATTATTTGGAAATAGATAGAAAACTAAGTAAAGTTTTACAACTTGGACCATATAGAATTGTTATAGTTTATCCACCATTGTCTGATGCAACTGAGATTACAGCAGTTCGCCCAGTTAAAAAGACAACAATTGAAGATTATAATTTATCTCCAGAAGTGATGGATTTACTTACAAATCATGCAAAGTGAATTCTGGTTTCATGAGCTCCTGGAAGCTGAAAATCAACATTTGTTCAGGCTTTAGTTCAGGTTTATCATCAGAATCATCATATTATCAAAACTATTGAATCGCCACGTGATCTGATGGTGGATGAAGATGTAGTTCAGTATAGCTTTACACACTGAACACATGATGAAGTAAGAGACATCTTGTTATTATCCAGACCTGATTATACAGTTTATGATGAAGTTAGGAATACACCAGACTTTGAATTGTACAAAGATTTGAGACTTACGTGAATTGGAATGCTTGGAGTAATCCATGCAACTAAACCAGTGGATAGTATCCAGCGTTTCATCTGATGTATTGAAATGTGAATTATCCCACAGGTAATTGATACGGTAATATTTATAGATAAATGAAAAGTCTGAGAAATTCTACAGCTTACTCTTACTGCTAAAGTTCCAGAATGAATGCAGAGTGAAGATCTTTCTAGACCAGTAATCATTGTGAATTCATTCCTTACTAAAGAAGACTTATACGAAATCTATACATTTGGAGAACAAGTAGTTGTAATGCCAATTACAGCTGAGATGAAAGAAAAAACGGCAGAAGTCTCATGATGAATGTCTAGCTTCGCAAAAGAATGAATTGAGAAAAAATTAAAAACAATTCTGAATAGTGATTTCATTGTAAAAATGAAATGAGCAGGAATTGAATTATATATTCCAGAGTTCGTAAAGTGAAAAATAATCTGAAAATGATGAGCAGCAATTACTGAACTCGAAAAAACACTATGAATGAGTATCAAAGTTAGAACATTTGATGAATTACCGCTTCTAGATGTGAAAACAGATATCAGTGGATGAAAAAAATGAGGTCAGCTTTTTATAGCTTTCCCCAATGGATACGAATCTACAACTATGACATTATTAATTTGAGATAACCTCATGAAATATCAAACGGATAGAAATTGAGTAATTGCAATTAATGATAGAAATGAAGTTAGGACAATTGAAAGGAGAGGATTCGTTGTTGTAGATGATAAATAGTCAAAATTAATAAATTTTATTTACTTATATATGTGTGGGTATGAATAACTTTCGTTTTACAAAGATTGTTGCTAGCGTTAGCCCAATTTTAGCCAAAGAAACAGTTTTGAGTAAAATTATCAATATGGTAGATGCGTTCACTTTGACGCTTTCTCGTGGTTTTGATGATAATAATAAAAAATATATCGATACTTTGATGAAACTAGATAACAGCAAAACAGTAATTCTAGAAACTAAATGAAATGAAGTCAGAATTAAGAATATTGGAAATTTTGCGATAAAAGTTGGACAAAAAGTAGTAGTAGAATATTCTGAATATACTCAGGAAAATCAGAATAAAATCTATGTAGATTATCCAGATATGGATCTAATTTCTGTATGAAGTGAAATTAAATTTGTTCAATCTTGAGTTGTTCTAAAGGTTGAAAATCACATAGAAGATGCAGTAGAATGTACTGTAACAGAAGCTAAAGAAAAACATGTATTTCAATACGATAGATGTTTACTTGAACATAATGAAGATCCTATTGAAACTTTACTAGAAAGAGATGAAAAAGATATTTTGTGGGGATTGGAATATGGAGCTCACGTTATCTCAATTTCGGCTTGTTATTCAGCTGAACATATTCAAGCTGCAAAAGATTTTCTTAAAGAAAAGAATAATGAAGATATGAAAGTTTTTGCTAAAATTGAAACTAGGAAATGACTTGATAATTTACAAGAAATTGTAGAAGTAGCTGACGGAATTATTTTGGTAGCAGACTTTATTCAACCACTTTTAGCTAAAGAAGAAACTCTCGATGACTTAGTTCAATATGTAAGAGGAAAGTGAGTTCCAGTTTTGATGAATTATGCTTGCCGTAGTTCTCAATCAGAATATCCATTTAGTCAAGAAGAACAACTTCAGCATCGATGCGGTCAATGTATCGATGGAGTATGTTTAGAACCAATGATTATCGAAGATGAAGTTTTTGATGCTATCGAAAAATTAGAAACATCACTAGAAAATCTCGAACTAAAATATGAACCAAAAAATCCAGCACGTTTCGATGAAAAGGAATTTGAAATTAGAGATTATATTATTTTCAATGCATACAGAATTACTCAAGAATTAGATATTAGAGCAATAGTATGTTTTACAGAAAATGGTTATACTGCAGCTAGAATCGCTTCATTAAATCCAGCAGTTCCTATCATTACTTTCACAAAATCTACTCATACATATAGATTCTTAAACGTTGTTCGATGATTGAAATGATATAAAATCTCTCAATCATTCAACTATGAAAACTTAAAAAGAATCTGAAAAGAAATGATAAGAATTATATTTAAATGAAATATTTCATTGGATGACAAAGTTCTTATTGTTCAATCTCATGAGTTAAATGATGATATAAAGAGTGATATGATTAATGGAATTGAACTTTACCAGTTCAAAAATATCTAGTTTTATATACGAAACTAAAATTAAATGGTTGATGTACATCAAAGAATTAATGCTAGAAAATTCGTACTTTCATACTTTTATCAGTACTGCTTTTATTCTACATTCCAAACTTCATTGGATCATGTAGAAAATTCTGAAGATAAAAACGAATCATGAAAAACTGAGACTTCTCCATTTTTGTGAGATTCTCACGATTCATTTTTCACTGAAGAATTTCTTGCAGATGTACAGAAATTATACGATAAATCAAAAGATGAAGGTAAACAACTCAAAGAATGCGTTCAACAAATTCTTTCAGAGCAATGAGAAGATGATATGCCATATTATCTCAAAAATTTTTTCGATAAATGGGATGAAAAAGATATTGATGTAGATTATGTCCTCAAAATGATGTGAAGTTTTGAAAAATATGTAGAACCAACTAAAAAAATGGTAAATCAGTATGCAGAAACTTTTCATTATGAAGAAATGGATATTGTAGATCAGGCTATTTTCTTACTTTGATATACAGAATATCAACTCTTTAATACGCCAAAAGAAATTCTGATAAATGAAATGATAGAACTCTGTAAAAGATATTCAGATGCAGGTTCTCCAAAACTAGTTAACTGAATTTTTGATAAATTTCTAAACAACGAAAAATCTAAATAAGAAAAAATCCTAACAACTTTATTGTAAACGAAAACGCAACAATAGGAAGTTAGGATTGATTTTGCAAGCTAAAGGATAAGAACCTTAGGCGGCTGGAAGAAGATAACCAACTTCCTTCAAGGCATTCTCCAGTGATGTTAAGTGGAGGTTATGTACAATCACGGACCACAAGTTTCCTTGTTCGTCGCAAGCGAAGATCTTTGTAAGTGATTTGCCCTTTGGATGCTTTACTATACCTCCATCTTTTAATACTTTCTTCTCACCATCTTTTAGTGAGCTTCCCTGAGCCTTTGCCCATTGGTTCTGGTAACCGAACGCAGTCGATCCTCTCCAGCTTTTTAGAAAATTTTCCTTCATATATGTATACATATTACCACAGCGACATTACTGTGGGCGATGGTTAATATAACAAAACTTGGGATAATGTCAACCCAAAAATAAAAAATCTGACTTTTACTTTAACTAAAGTTTATTATATAATCATTCTTAGTTTATAATAACGTATAATACATGATTTGAAATATTATTATAATTTACTTAATCTTAATCAACATTATAACATTCATTATTCGATGAATAGATAAATGGAAATCCATAAAACATAAGCGGAGAATTAGTGAAAAAGAATTGCTCATTTTTTCAGCAGTTTGATGATTTATTGGAGCTATTGCATGAATGACAGTTCGACACCATAAAACTATTAAATGAAAATTTTTATGGAAATTCTGGTTAATAGTTTTTGCTTGGATAATTGCTTTGAGTTTGATTTATTATTTTCTGTATCGATAAAAAAGAGGCTTAAGCCTCTCTTTTGTATTAAGTTATTTTTAATTATAATTATTCTTCAGGAGTAATATCTTCTTCAACCTCTTCATTTTCAACTTCATTATCAGTCGTTTCTGTATCATCAGTTTCTTCATCATTTATTGTCTCTTCTTCAATAGTATTTTCACTTCAATCATCAGTACTAATTTCATCGCTTTCATTATTTTTCAAATCATTCCAATCAGAAGAAATCATATTAATTCAATCCATAAGAGAATTTAAAGCTTCATCCATTTCGTCATTTTTTACATCTCAAGTTTCTATCTTACCACTATTTAAAAGCCAATCTTCATCGGGAACATGAAAACATCCAGCTAGAGCTAAACTAGCCAATCATAAACAAATAAATCAGATTTTTTTAATTAATTTGTTTATCATTTATTAGTGATGAAAACAAGTAAAAATAAGCCCCACTTAAGACTAAGTAGGGCAGTATCTCAGATTTAATTATGCATCAATTACATCATTCTTAGATTTAGTCTTGATAGTCACAACTTGTTTTCCATTGTAGTAACCACAAACTGGACAAACTCTATGAGCGAGCATATTAGCACCGCACTGAGGACATTTAATAGTCTGATATTTATTAGTCAACTTCTTTAAGTTGATAGTCTTCCAAGTAGAATGTCTTCTATGTTTTCTAGCTTGAGAGATCTTATTTCTTGGACCGATATTCATGAGAATAACATGTTAATAAGATAAAATGAATTATTCAGCTTTAGTTGCTTTCTTAGCAGGAGCTTTTTTAGTCGCAGTTTTAGTAGCTGCAGGTTTTTTAGTTGCTGTAGTTGTCTTTTTAGCAGGAGCTTTCTTCTCAGTAGTAGCTTTTTTCTCAGCTTTTACTTTTTCTTTTACTTCAACTTTTTCTTCTTTTTT
>Ga0247609_10004353_pt1 | contig 14117 bp, 10 predicted proteins | sample 172DNAGHGlowgp2_FD_193487 | JGI IMG/M metagenome (GOLD analysis project Ga0247609, IMG submission 193487) | Sheep rumen microbial communities from Palmerston North, Manawatu-Wanganui, New Zealand - 1728 DNA GHGlow gp2 | ecosystem: Host-associated > Mammals > Digestive system > Stomach > Rumen ...
CGGCAGACGTATTTTGTCGTTTTTCTCGTAGGTTAGTGTCAGTCCCACCTCGGCGAAATCGGTGGTAGCGGGCTGGTCTATCAGGTCTTTGGCGTAGAAAATGCCGTTGGAGTCGTACATCGGCGTTTCGCGCGAGTAGGTGAACGACGCCGTGCCTCTTACGTGCCGCCACAGCGGGAGGCTCAGTTTGACGCCGGCGGCCTGCTCTTTGTAGAAATGCTCCGCTGCGTATTCGGTGTTGCCGCTGATGTCGAGCAGCTGGTAGTTGTAAAGCTTGGTGTTGGCGGCTTGTTTCAGGTCGCGGTGGTAGAACAGCGTGAGGCTGCGGCTTTTGTAGCGGTCGAAGAAAAAGTCGAGGTCGCCGCCGTATTTCCATTCTTTGTCTTTCACGCCGTAGCCGAAATATCCGCTCGGACGCAGCCATTTGGCCACGTTCCACTCCAGTCCCATTCCCCAGCGTGAGTGCTCGTAGCCGTTGTAGGAATACAGTTTGTTGAGGTCGAGGGCGAAACTTCCGATTTTAATTTTGCCGTACATGGCTTGCAAAAGCCAGTCCATGGCTCCCGCAAGGCTGAATTTTATCCCCTCTTTCTTCATCTGCTGGTTGATGCTGTCGTACAGGATGAAAGTGTTTTTCTCCTTTTCGGTGATGGCGGGACGGTAGCGGTTCCACACTGCCGTGTCGTTGGTAACGGCATCCTCGTCGATATTCAGCGTTACGTCGGAGAATTCGCGGCGTTTCAGCTTGGGGTTAAAAGTGAAGTTGTCTATCTTGTTGGTGGTTGAGAAACGTATCATGATGTCGTTCTTCTCCGACACCCGCAGTCCCAGCTCGAAATGCAGGAAATCGGGACGCCAGCGGCCGAGACTGTCGGTGGCATACAGGTGTTTTATGCGGAACACCAGCGAGTTGTCTTTCTCTGTCATGCCGAACGATGCGGTCGAGGCCGAAATGGTCAGAGCTAGTGAGTCGGTGTTAGTCTTGTTGCTTGTCGAGTCGGGCACGGAGGAGGCTATTGCCGAAAGGCTGTTGAAAGTGGACAGCACCTTCACAGGCTCTGCCACAATGCTTTGTATGGCGTAGCCGTTGCTGTTGATGAACACTTTGCCTTTCATCGAGTTGAACTCCTTGTTTGGCTGTGGGTAGAACATTATCCCGAAAACGGTGTCGTTGCCTTGATAGATAGTGTCCTGCAGCAAAAAGAAATAGCGTCGGAAGGTGCCTTTGCGGATGGGGTTGATGTAGGGCACACCCAAAATGTCGAAAGTGCTGGAGTAAAACGACCTAGACTGCATCTGTGTGAGGATGATGGAGAAGATGGGATTCTCGGTGCCGGCGGTGCGTGTGGCAATGACGTTCTCGCTCACACGGTCGGGTTTTTTGTATTTGTATTCCGACACCGACTCGGTGAAGAAAAGGTAGGTGCTGTCGATTATCTCGTCGACAAAAATTTCGAAAGAGTCCTTCACCGTGTCTCGTTTCGGCATAAGCTTTGCGGCGGTCTGCCTTGCCGAGGTCTCTTCGTCGTGAGCGAATTCTATCACCCCGCGGTTGTACGAGGTATAGGAGTAGGCGTCCTGTTTTTGGAAGTCGTTTTTCTTTTTGTTGTCGATGGCCGCCTGAATGATGCGGTTGGCAGGGTTAATGCCGGGTTTCACCACCACGTCCTTGAGCATAAACACCGTCTCTTTCATCCGTACCTTGATGGGACGTCCGTCGGCAGGGATGTCGGCATACACCTCGTCGAAGCCCATGCATTTGATATGCAGACGTTTGCAGGTGTCGTCAACAGTTAGTGCGAAGTTGCCTGAAATATCACTTATGGTACCGATTGTGGTGTTGTCAACAAATACATTGGCAAAAGCCACTGGATTGCCGTTTTTGTCGAGTATCGAGCCGCTCACCTCGCGCTGCTGGGCCAAGCCGGAAACAAAAAAGGACAATAACAGGACAAAATAAAACACTTTGCCGCCCGAAATTCTCCTTTTTTTTGCCAAAAGCTTGACTATCATGGTCAATATATTATTATGCAGAGAAATATTTTTCAACGTTTCTACTAATTAATAATTCCATTTGACTTCAAAATATTACAGCCGTTGAAAAATATTTGTTTCGCAATCCATACGCACACACGCCGTAAAACCAAATCTCTCTTCCTAAATTTCCAAACCCAACTTCATACTAATTACTAACTACTAATTACTAATTGCTAATTACTAATTATCAATTAGTTCCGAATTCCGAACTGGAATTATCCGCATTGTATGAACGACTGCACCAGCTCGAGGGTTTTCTCGTTGGCGGTGTTGGAGTCGGCGCTGATGTCGGCGCGCAGCGTGCGGTCGTTGAATTTACGAAGGTCGGTCAGAATGCCGTCGATAAGCCGTGGGTCGAACACGCCTTTTTCTTCGTAAACCTTGCGGTCTTTCTCGAGGATGTCGGCGCTGGCGGCGCAGGAGTCGGGCAGTACGGCCAGACGTTTCAGCACATCCTCGTGTTCGAAGATGTTGACGCTAACGTAGCGGTCCTTTGCGAACTGCACGGCGTTTTCCATCTCGAAACCATGGCGTGCGGCCACTGCCATTCCTGCCAGAAGCAGATACACGTTGGCCGAGCCGTCGGGGGTGCGCAGCTCTATGGTCTGTTTGTACGAAAAGTCTTTGTCGTTCTTGGGTTCCAGCGGGTTGCAGTCGTTGCTGATGCTGCCGCAGCCTTTGTCCCAGCCCAGCGGCACACGCACCATGGCGGAGCGGTTGCGGTCGCCCCAGCAGATGTTGGTAGGAGCCTCCTGATGAGGCACCAGACGGAAATAGGAGGTGGGGTTGGTGTTGCCGAAGGCGGTGAGCGATGCGGCGAGGTCGAGCATACCGGCTATTGTCTTGTGGGCTGTCTCGGTGAGGCCTTCGGCACCCACGTACATGTTCTTGCCGTCCTTGCTCACGCGGGTGTGAATGTGCATGCCGCTGCCGGCCTTGCCCACGGTGATTTTCGGTGCGAAGGTAACGGTGATGCCGTACTGGTAGGCGAGGTTGCGCATTATCCATTTGGCTATGACGAGCTGGTCGGCGGAGTCCTGAATGTTGGTGGGCAGGAACTCTATTTCGTTCTGCTCGTACATGGTGTCGCCCACGGTGAAGTTGCCCACTTCGCTGTGGCCGTATTTGATAAGTCCTCCGCATTCGGCTATGAGTTTCATGGCTTCGGTGCGGAAGTTCTCGAACTTGCAGTAGGGTGCGGAGGTGTGGTATCCGCGCTGGTCGGCGGCGAGGAAGATATCTTCCTTGGGGGCTATCACGTAGTATTCCAGCTCGCCCATGGTCTCGAACTCCATTCCTGTTGTTTCGGTGAAAGCCTTGGCGGCTTTGGCGAGGGTGTATTCCGGTGCCATGGCGAAAGGCTTGCCGTCGTAGGTGTAGTAGTTGCACAGCAGGTCGAGGGTGGGAATCTCGGCAAAGGGGTCGATGAAAGCGGTGCGGAAACGCGGCACCACGTAGAGGTCGCTGCTGCCTGCCTCGAGGAAGGGGAAGAGGCTGCTGCCGTCCACACGCTCGCCGGCGGTAAGCACGTCGTCGAGGTGCTCCAGACTGTTGATGATGAAATTGAGGGTTTTCAGCTTGCCGTCGTTGGCCACGTAGCGGAATTTTATCATCTCAATCTCGAATTCCTTCACAACTTTGATTATATCCTCTTTGGTGAACTGGCTCATCGGCTTGCCCAGAAAGCGGACAATTGGGTTGGGGTTTAGTTGTATGTTATTGTCTGTCATGTCTTTATTTAAATTTACGGGTTATATATATTGTTATTTTTTTCTGCTTCCGTTCGTTTCGAAACGGAGTGCAAAGATACGTTTTTTTATTGAATTGTGGAAATTTGTTTTAGGGGTATCGTTTTTTTAGTGTTTTACCTCGTCGCTAATCTTACTAAAACAGCCCTTTCAAATCCCACGAAAGGAATTCTTCTGCACTGATGCCGCCATCCCCGACAATAAAGGCCTTGTTGGGTTTGAACTTCTCTCTAAAAACGTCGAGTCCCTTTGTGTTCTTTTCGGCATTGCTTTTCACCTCTATGGCAACTACTATACCTTTTTTCTTAAGAATGAAATCGACTTCGTTTCTGTTGTCCCGCCAGTAGTACACCTCGAAACGATTGCGAAATGCTTGACTTACGATATGCGCACCAATACCCGATTCGAAGATATGTCCCCATGCACCCCTGTCGAGCAAGGCTTGTTCGAATGACAATGGCGTGTAGATGATTTTCAATGCGTTGTTGTACACTTGGAATTTGGGCACACTCGATTTGCGTCGTGCAAAGTCGATACTGTATTTCTGCAATCCGCACACTAATCCGCTTTCGTCGAGCAGATGTATATAACCTGCGAGAGTCGAAGTGTTGCCGGCATCCAGCAGACTGCCGAGCATTTTGTTGAGCGACAGCAATTCGCCCGAATATGCGGCAGCCATCTCCATTGTCTGACGCAACAAGGCCGGCTTGCCGATAGGAGTGTCCATCAGTATGTCCTTGTTTATGGAGGTCTCTATTATTGACGATTGTATGTACTGTTCCCAGCGGTCAGTGTCGTTAATAAGGTGGGCTGCACCCGGATATCCGCCATAAAACAGGTATTGGTCTAGCGAGAGCCCGAAACATTCTTTCATTTCAGTGTAGCTCCAATGGGTCATGCGAATTTCTTCAAAACGTCCGGCCAAGGATTCTGAAAGACCTCTTTCAAGCATTACACGGCTGCTGCCAAGCAACAACACTTTGATGTCCCGATTGTGGAAGGTGTCGTCGTCCCACTCTTTTTTCACCGCTTCGCTCCAGTTGGCGATTTTTTGGATTTCGTCGATAACAAGGATGATGGTGTTATGGCCTTGACTCTCCATAATGCTGCGTGTGGCGGCCCAGCAATTGGACACCCATGAATTGTTGAAGGCCATAGGCTGGTCGGCGGAATAAAACTGATATGGCAAATCAATATCTTCCAAAACCTGTTTTACAACCGTAGATTTCCCCACCTGACGCGGCCCCATTACCACCTGAATGAATTTCCGCGGCTCTTTCAGTCGCTCTGTAATTGTTTTGTATTCAGCCCTTTTGTACATATATGTATATTTTACGCAGTGTATTGCGTATTTTTACGCAGTGCATTGCGTAAAAATACACGATGCAAAAATACAAACTTTTTTCGAAACCACAAAATTTTTGTTTTCGAAGGGTTTGAATAATTTTTAATTTACAGATTAATAAATAGTTACAAAGGTATAACCTTGCTGAAAGAATTCTCTTTACTCAAGTGGAATGTGTTTTGTTCGGACAGAACGTCTTTTATTTCCCTTTACTTTTGCCCGAAAACGACACATTTTTATCGCCCATCAGACATTTGAAAGTCAGCGAGTTGCCGATTATCGCACCCGACAGCTGCCGTACTATGCGTTTTTCCTGCTTTTCGCCCTTGTAGGTGGGGATGACGTTGTTTGCCGAAAGGCGTTGGTTTTCGTCCAAAGTTACGGGGTAGATGTCGAAGTCTACTGTGAGTGGCATCCAGCGCGAGAATTTTGCGTTGTACATCGAGAGCACGGCCTGTCGCTCGTTTTTTGCTGATATTCTTACGGTTACATCTTTGCGTTCGTAGCCGTTGGTGTTGAGGGTGCCGACATAAGATTGGGCTACTGCCGTTGCCGAAAGCAGCAATGCGCAAAGCGCCGACAAAAGAAGTCGTTTCATCGTTCTACATCTTTTTGGTGTGTTGCACAAAGGTGTCGTAGTCCCACGGAGCTGCGGCGGAGTTGCATTTGGCTTTGTCGGCGTAGCCGAGGTCCAGCTCGTTGAGGAATGTCTCCATATAGCCTTCGCCGAAAGTCTCGTTGTAGTGGCGTTTCAGACGCAGGTAAGGCTCCAGTCGGCCGGGGTTGCCCTCGCTGTTGCTGTGGTATATTTGTTCACGTTTCTTGATAAGGTCGGCGGAGAGGTCGCAGAAAGGCTGGCACTGAGGATACACTTCGTTTATCACAAATTCGACAAGCTCCTGCGACTCGTCGATGAAGTTGGAGAGCACGTGGTGGCGGAAATCGGGGTTGTCCACAATGTCGGTGAACTTGAGTCCGAAGTACCGGTCGAGCAGTTTTTCGTATTCTTTGATGATGCCAGGGTAGGTCTTCTGTATGCGACGCAGGTCCAAAAGGGCTTGTGCCAAAGGCATGGAGTTCCACGGCATCAGGTCGTACGGGGGGTACGAGCAGTAGGCCACGGCCCACTCGTCAAGTTTGCCTAGGATGTTCATGAACATGTCGAAAATCCTGGTGCGACGCTCGCGTTCGGGCTGGTATTTGCGTTCTATGGCGTCGGAGATAAGCTCCCACTCGTGCATCTCCACAAGGTTGAACTTGTTGAGCGCCGCTGTTTTGTTGTATTGTTCAAGTTTTTCCTCACCCATGCGTATGTCTATGTCGGAGCTCATCAAGGCTTTGTGTGTAGCAAGGGTTTTCTCGAGAAAATCGCGGGTTACGGTGCCCTCGACGGCTTTGTCGAGACCTTGTTCTATCTGTATGCGCAGGAAATTGGGGTAGGTCATTCCGGGCTGCTCGGCGAGGTTTATCAAATCTTCGATGGACTTGATGAACAGATGCGGGTCGTGTTCCACCATCATCCTCATCCGCTGCGACGGGGTGGATTTCTCCATCAGCTGCTCAAAATTGTCGCGTATGGTTTTGATGCTGTTGCGCAGGGCATCGACGTTGGTTTTCATCAGGTAGTTGTCGTCGTAGATGCTGCCTTCGTTGGAGTTGTATTTCTTGTTGCCTTCTTCGGTAAGAGCCTTGGTGTAGGCTTCCGACATCTTCACGGTGATGTTCTCGTTCTGCATCTTGGCGTACATCACGTTCATATCGGAGCATTCCTCTCCCAACTGGAGTATGCGGTTGAAGAGCGCCTCCACGGTGTCGTAGTGTTCGCCGGTGATGCCACGGTTTTTCAGGTCGTCGAGATAGAATTTGTAACCGCCTGTAAGCGAGTCTAATATCATTTTATCTATAGCCATAATTCCTCCTCTGTTTTAACGGTAAGTGATAGTTTTGAACTGTTGCAGATGCTGTGCCACATCCTCGTCGGAGAAGGGCAGCAGTCGGCGGTAGCGTGGTTGCAGCGCCAATTCGGGTTTGATACGGAAGCCGGGCATCCATTCGCCGAGGGTTTCTTCGGAGCTCTGCACCGATTCGCAGATACTGTGGCGTATCTTGTCGGCGCGCTCTTGCATGCCGCGTTTGTATTCGTCGGGAACTTCGGCGTTTTCCAGTACGTTGATGGCGTCGAGCCTCTCCCAAGCGTCCATCAGGGCTTTGCCGCTGGCCTCGTCGAGCGAGAGCTCCACGCTGTTGCGGTTGGTGATTTCGTTGATGGCCGTGGACATGTCGGTAATGTCGGTGTGACGTGGCAGCTGGGCCAGAATCTCGTCGGCGCCTTTCTTGCGCACCGGCTCTTCGATGCTTTCGTAGAAACGGCTCTCCATCTCGTACTGGTCGCGCCACAGTGCGAAAGCGCAGTCGATGTTCAGCGTGCCGAAATGGTCGCGGATTTCTTCAAAAGTGTCGTATTGGAAAAACACATCCCTGAGCCGTTTCTCGGCCTCGTAGGCGTGTATGTGGTTCGGGTTGTTGGCGTATCGCTCGGCGCGGGCGTCGTAGTATTTGCGGTACTCCTCAAGTCGTTGGTCTGCCATATATTATTGGTTTTAAATTGTTTATAATCACTTTTGGAAGGGATTTTTCATCCAATCTCTTTGCAAATATACATTTTTTGCTTGAAATAAAAAGCTTTTTAACTTTTCTTCGTCACATCCGTCTTGTGCAACGTTTTTTTTTTGATGAAAACTGCCACACACAACATCGTTCAATCCGCTATGTCACAGCCTGCTGAATTGCCAAAAAAAGCGGTAAAAATCGCTGTTTTCCTGCAATTAATCCGAGGTTCTAAAACTCCAAACATCAAATAATTTTATAAAATTCCGTCAAATCCAATAATTTTTCGTATCTTTGCAGTTTCAAAATTCGCGAAAAAAGTACAACTTAAAACGAAAAAATGTTGGATAAAAACACTATTATAGGGCTTGTCCTGATGTTCCTCGTCTTTATCGGATACATCTGGTGGACAAAGCCTTCGAAGGAAGAGTTAGAAAAACAGAAAGCCTACCAGGACTCGGTTTACCAAGCCTATCAGGATTCTGTCGCAACTGTCGAAGAAGCCCTTGCCGCACAGAAACTTATTGACGATTCCATAGCTGCCAACGATACAGCCGCACTGCAGAACGAAGCAGAAAAGATCCGTTCGGCCGCCGGCGCTTTTGCCTGCAACCTCGACAGCGAACTCGCAACTATCTCCGTTAAAAACGAAGTCCTCAGCCTCGATATCAACTCCCTCGGCGCCAAGATCGACAACGTGGTGCTTAGCGAATACACCAGCTACGGCGACCTGCCCCTCGACCTTATCGGCAAAGGCAACGACAGCCTTAACCTTATTTTCGGTACCAAGGACAACAAAATCATATCCACCGGAAATCTTATTTTCACTCCTTTTGTTAATGGACAGAAAGTGTCTGGCAATCAGCAGATTGAAATTTCAGGCACCGACTCCGTGCGCATAGCCATGAGGGCTTTTGTGTCGGGCTTCGACACGGCCACGGCAGGCATGGACGAAGAACGCTACCTCGAATTTGCCTACATCGTTTACGGCAACAGCCATGAGGTGAAATTCGACATCAATTTCCATGGATTGGAAAATGTTTTGCAGAACAACCCCACGCTCGACCTCTATTTTTCCGACAAGCTCACCCGTCACGAAAAACACGCCTTGAACAAGAGCGGACGTAGCGACATGGAACGTTTCTATAGCTCCATCTACTACAAACCTACCAACGACAATGCCGATAACCTGCGCGACGGCACCGACGGTGAAGAAAATGTTAAGTCGCCACTACAGTGGATTGCTTTCAAGCAGCAGTTTTTCAGCACCATACTCATCGCCGACAGCAGTTTCGACAACGCCATGCTCCGCACTTCCACCCAACAGGACACCAACAGCCGTTACCTCTGCGACATGGAGAGCACCATCGGACTACCGTTCCAATTGTCGAAAGACTACACCTTTGGCATGCGCTACTATTTCGGCTCAAACAAATACCGCACACTGCGCAATATGGACCTTGGCCTTGAGCGCATGTTGCCCTTGGGCTGGGGATTTTTCGCCATACAATGGGTCAACCGTTTTGCCATCATTCCGGTGTTCAACTTCCTCGAACAGTTCAACTGGAACTACGGCATCATCATCATAGTGCTTACACTTTTGGTGAAACTGGTGCTGTTCCCTATCGCCTATAAGTCGTACGCATCGTCGGCGGTGATGAGAGTGCTGCAGCCCGAGGTGGCCAAAATCAACGAGAAATTTCCCAAGCAGGAGGACGCCCTGAAAAAACAGCAGGCCATATCTGCACTATACAAGAAAGCGGGGGCAAGTCCCATGGCGGGCTGTCTGCCTATGCTTTTGCAGATGCCTATACTCTTTGCAATGTACCGTTTCTTCCCGGCTTCCATAGAGTTGCGTCAGCAGCCCTTCCTTTGGGCAGAGGACCTCTCCACCTACGACTCAATTTTGGATTTGCCGAACATACCCATCTACGGCGACCACGTAAGTCTCTTTTGTCTGCTGATGTTCGCCGTTCAATTCCTCTATACATGGTACACTATGCGCCAACAGGCCTCGCAGCAAAGCATCCCCGGCATGAAATTTATGATGTACTTTATGCCCTTTATGATGCTGTTTATGTTGAATAGTTTGTCGGCTGCTCTTAACTTCTACTACTTCCTTTCGTTGTGTATCACTATGTTGCAGATGATAATAATTCGTCGCACCATCAACGAGGAGAAGATTCACAAACGCATCGAGTTGGCAAACCTCAAGTACAAGAACAAACCGCCCAAGAAATCGGGCTTTATGAAACGTCTCGAAGAGATGCAGAAACAAGCTGAACAAATGCAGAAAGCCAACGGAAAAAAATAACCAACGCGCATTCAATCATTTTTGGCAAGAAAAAAACTATCAATGCCAAAGGTTTTTGACAATGACAAAATATAGTAAAAACATTAAAACAATATACAATTAACAACCGGTCGACGACCAAAAGCTGGAATAATCCCGCCAAAGCCGCTAACCAACAAAAAAACAAAAAACAACATGGAATTACTGATTATCGTTATTTTCGTCGTAGGATACGCCTGCATAGCGCTGGAGCACCCGCTGAAGATAAACAAAACCGCCACGGCACTGCTGCTTGGCGTATTGGTGTGGACCATACTGGCCCTTTCTCACACAATGGAATCAAGCATCATAAGCTCGGAGCTGGTGGAAAACCTCGGCGAAACCGCCGAGATAGTGTTTTTCCTGCTCGGCGCAATGACGATAGTTACCCTTATCGAGGACTACCAAGGTTTCCGCGTGATAACCGACCGCATAACCACCACCAACAAGAAAAAATTGCTGTGGATACTCTCGATACTCACCTTTTTCCTCAGCGCCTTGCTCGACAATATGACAACCGCCATTGTGATGGTGGCACTGCTGCGCAAGCTCATTGCCGACAAAAAAGAACGCTGGCTGTACGCAGGCATGGTGATACTTGCCGCCAACGCCGGCGGTGCTTGGAGCCCCATTGGCGACGTAACCACCATCATGCTGTGGATAAAAGGCGAGGTTACAACCCTCAACATAATAGTGAAAACCCTCTTCGCCAGCTTGGCGTGCATGGCTGTTCCGGTGTGGATAATAGGCCGCACCCTTAAAGGCGAAATGCAACGTCCGCAGGAAGAAAATTCGGGCCTCGAAGTGCCGGCTCACCTGCGCCGCCTTGTGCTGATAATGGGCGTGTGCGCACTTATTTTCGTGCCCGTGTTCAAAACCATCACACATCTGCCCCCTTATCTTGGAATGCTGTTCGGCCTTGGCATATTGTGGATAACCACCGAAATTATCAGCCGCAAGTACGAAAAAGAAGGACACAAGCTGCCCACTGCCGTAAGCACTCTGGAGCATATCGACACCCCCACAATACTGTTCTTCCTCGGCATACTTATGGCCGTTAGCTGCCTCAAAGTGGTGGGCATTCTCGGTCATCTGGCCGACGGGCTCGACACCGCCTTTGGCACCGACGTTCCGGGCTTCTTCTTCATAGACCTTATCATCGGCGTGCTCTCGTCCGTGGTGGACAATGTGCCCCTTGTGGCCGCCGTGCAAGGCATGTACGACCATGTGGGCACCAATGCCGTGTTCGGCGTGAACCACCCCTTCTGGGAATTCCTCGCCTACTGCGCCGGCACAGGCGGAAGCCTCCTCATCATCGGCTCGGCGGCAGGAGTGGCCGTTATGGGTATGGAAAAGATAGACTTTATATGGTATCTGAAAAAAATATCGTGGTTAGCATTGGTTGGATACCTTGTGGGAGCTATCGTTTTCATTGTCATGGATTTGACACTTTTCGAGGAAATTCCTTGGTTGCGCGATCTGGCATCTGCAACCCCAGTTTTTGACCAAACAACAGTATTATCTTTATCTTAAAATGAAAGAAACCGAAATATCCGCCGGCGTTCAGGGTGCAGACACCGCAGCCGGCAAAAAAAAGTCCTTTTTCAAACGTAAATGGGTAAGGGTAACCTACCTTACTTTGGTGCACTTGTTTGCAATTTACGGTGCAATACAAATAGGCGGATTGGTAATCTTCAAACTTGGACTTACCAACAACAGCGGCACCATCGACAAAAACTCCCGTTATCTGATGGAAGTGTCCGAGATGAACGACCTCTCCAAATCCGAAGCTTCGGCACAAGAACGTCAGCAGATGGAGTTACAACAGTACATCAAATTGGCCTCTTTCGGACGTTTCTATCCCGAAAATGCACGTCTTATGGGCCAGACACTGCGCACATGCGACAATCCGGCAGTGATATCGCAGATGATTGCCGCCGCATCGCTTTACGCAGAGAAAAACGAGGATTACAACAAATTCTTGGACAAGATGTTGAATGCCTTTGAGACGGTGAAACAGCAGCAAAATCCCAACGTCATCCCGTGGATGGCCACCGAAGAATGGGCAGCGCTGAAACCCGCTATAATAAAGGACAAGGTGCTTATCGACAGTGCCGCCCGCATCACTGGCGTGGACCCGCGTCTGATAGTAGGCTGCCTTGTGGGCGAGCAGATGCGTCTGTTCAACTCAAAACGAGAGATCTACAAGACCTACCTCGCACCAAGGGCCATACTCTCGGTGCAGTCGCAGTTCTCGCTCGGCGTGAACGGCATCAAGGATTTCACCGCCATGAAAGTGGAACGCAACCTCAAAGACCCCAACAGCGAATACTACATGGGCAAGGAGTACGAGCATATCCTCGATTTCCACACCGCCGACCACACCACAGAGCGTGTGAACCGCCTTGTGGACTACCACAACCACCTCTACTCCTACATCTACACCGGCTGCATACTGCACCAGACTATGATGCAGTGGAAACGTGCCGGATACGACATCTCCAACCGTCCCGACATCCTGTTCACACTGTTCAACGTGGGATTCTCGCAGTCGCAACCCAAGCCCGACCCCAGATGTGGCGGCTCGCACATCAACATAGCGGGTAAGGTTTACACCTTCGGCGCAATAGGTTTCGACTTCTTCTTCTCCGGCGAAATGTCCGACGCCTTCCCGCTGCACGAGATATACTTCCGTCCCCAGGCTTCCGAAACCGAAGTCGCCACCGACACTACAAACAATAATATTTCGCAGAGCAAAGTTACTATATAATTATAACCATTCGAAATAATAACCATAAAAACCTATAATTATGGCTCATTACATAAAGATAGCGGCTATAGCCCTGATGCTGATAAGCCTTTCGGCGCAAGCACAAAAAAGACCACAACAACAGCCTTCGGCCAAATACGCTGCCGTGGTGCAGGGCGTGAACTACGAAGGTTATGCTTTCAACGAGGATTTTGAAACCGACATAACGGTGGAAAACCAGGCCGGTCGTTTCACCCTCACACCTGCGGAGATAGACACCGTGGAGAGGCTTATCAAGAAAAAAATTGCCAAGATGAACCACACCCACGAACACCAGCCCAACAAAGAATGCCAGCTGATTGACGAGCACCTCGACAAATACAAACGTCAGTACATAGGCTTCATAAACGAGGACGGCGACAAAGTGGTGTGGGTGAATTTCCTGCGCGACCGCCGTTTCGACAAGCTGCTGCTCTACGAAATACCCAACATCACTGGCGGATGCAGCAACTTTTTCCACGTAAAAGTGAATATCGACCACCACTATCTCTACGGCTTGGAAGTTAACGACCCGGGCGAAGTGGTTTACACCAAACCCGTGATAAAACGCAAATACCGCCGTGTGAGCAAACCTAAATGATTTTCGAAGTGAAAGAACTACTCACTCAAGCCACTCTTTTCAAGTTTCTGAAATTCTGCGTTGTAGGAGTTACAGGTACCATCATCGATTTTGGCCTTACGTGGATATGTAAGGAGAAACTGAAAATACCTAAATTTATAGCCAACGCCATCGGTTTTGTGGTGGCCGCCACAAGCAACTACATACTCAACCGCATCTGGACATGGGGCAGCACCAACGAGCAGGTGGGAGTGGAATACGTCAAATTTTTCGGCGTGTCGCTTATCGGGTTGGGACTCAATACTTTGATACTATACCTACTGCATGAAAAACTGAAGCTTAATTTCTGGATTTCCAAAGTCTTTGCCACCGGTGTGGTGATGGTGTGGAATTTTCTTGCAAACCATTACTTTACCTTTGCGGGAGTCGGTGCGTAGCAGCTGCTCTCCAAATATTACAAAATAATAACCACCTATGAGAAAACTATCGTTTTTGGCTATTGCCATTTTCCTATGCTATATCGGGGCTACGGCCCAGAACGCCATCGACAGCCTTTTTGCTACTCACCCCGAAGTTGTTTTCTCTTTCGAGGAAAGCGACGCCGCCAAGCTTCGCGAGCTGAGCCGCATCGTCTCCATCGACAAACGCAGGGGTAACACCGTTACGGCCTACGCCAACCG
>Ga0247609_10004356_pt1 | contig 14112 bp, 15 predicted proteins | sample 172DNAGHGlowgp2_FD_193487 | JGI IMG/M metagenome (GOLD analysis project Ga0247609, IMG submission 193487) | Sheep rumen microbial communities from Palmerston North, Manawatu-Wanganui, New Zealand - 1728 DNA GHGlow gp2 | ecosystem: Host-associated > Mammals > Digestive system > Stomach > Rumen ...
TGTACGGTACTCCGATTCCTCCTCCCATGTCGATGAACTCCAGGTCGATCCCGAGCTCCTTGATCTCGTTGACCAGGTCCACGATGACCTGCATCATGTCGAGGAAGGGCTCCACGGACTGTCCTCCGGAGCCTATGTGGGCGTGTATGCCCTTGATCTTGAATCCCAGGTCCTTGGCCCTGGCGTATGTGTCGATGACCTCTCTAAGGGGGATACCGAACTTTGCTCCCTTCGATCCGGTGATGACCTTGTCGCTGTGACCGGAACCAATTCCGGGCGTTATACGGAAGGATATCTCGTGCTGAGGGGATATCTTGGCGAGCCTCTCCATCTCGGAGACGGAATCGATGTTGATCATCACCCCCAGCTCGGCGACCTCCTTCAGCTCCTTGTCGCTGACGTTGACACCGGTGTACATGATCCTGTCAGGAGTGAATCCTGCTTTGAGACATGTCTTGACTTCTCCGATGGAGACCGCATCTATGCCCGAGCCCTCCTGTTCGAGGATCCTCAGGACAGCGAGGCTGGTATTGGCCTTGCATGCGTAGTGGATCTTGGTGTCCATGTATCTGGAGAACGCATCGTGGATGTTCCTGTAGTTCTCCCTTATCCTTGCTTCATCGCAGACGTAGATTGGGGAACCGAATTCCTCCACGAGCTCCACGGCTGACTTGCCGGCGATCATCATGACGCCGTCCTTGCATTCGAAATCGCGCATCATCGCGTTCACCCTATGTACTTTGAATGGAGCACAGCAACGACGTCCATGACCATTCCCATGGGGACGACGAAGTTGAGGGATACCTCCGAAGCTCCCTCGGAGATCATCTCGACGTTGACCCCAGCTTCCTTCACGGCGGTGAAGATGTCACCGGTAACCCCGGTCTTCGACAGGAGGTCGTCACCGACACAGCATACGAGGGACATACCGTTCTTCACATCGATCCTCTCGATGACGTTGTCCTTCATGTCCTCCAGGTCTGTTATGATGGAGGCGACATCCGTGCTGCTGATGAGGACGGCCACAGTGGAGAGCGACGTGGATATGGCGTAGATGATAGCGTTATCCCTTGCCATCCTGCCGATGATCTCGGCCGTGTGCTCCGGTCTGTATGCTATCTCCGCCGAACTGATCGTGACGATCGCAAGATCGTTCTTCGTCGCGACACTCTTGAGGAGTCCCTTGCCCTTCTTCCTCAGCGAGTGGATGAGCGTTCCGGGTTCCTCGGGCCTGAACGAGTTCCTGACCTTGAGCGGGATCCTCTTGATCCTTACGGGCTCGATGGTCCTGGGGTGCAGGACCTTGGCCCCGAAGTATGCCAATTCAGCGGCCTCTCCGAAGGTCATCTCCTCGATCTTGATAGCGTTCTTGATGATCCTGGGGTCGGCGGTCATGAAACCGTCGACATCCGTCCAGATCTCCAGCATATCGGCGTCGAGCGCATTTGCGACGACTGCCGCCGAATAATCGGAACCTCCCCTTCCGAATGTGAGGGGCGCTCCGTCCTTGATACCGTAGAATCCCGTTATGACGGGAATGATCCCCTTGGACAGCAGGGGCCTGACCTTCATGGTCATCCCACTCGCGGTCATCTCCAGATCGGCCGATCCGGACAGGGGGAGTCCTGTCGCAGCTATTCCGGCCATCTCCGCCGTGAGTGCAACGGACTCGTAGCCCATCTTCCTGAGGTAGTAGGAGAGCATGAGCGTGGAGAACCTCTCTCCCTGTGAGGTGATGAGGTCCTTGTAATAGGCGTCGTTGACATCCCCTTCGAGACACTCCCTGAAGAATGCCAGACGCTTGTTGAATTCGACTTTGAAATCGGCGAGGGTCTTCTCATCGAACATCTGTTCGGCCGCCATGAGGTGCTTGTCGGCGAACTGTTTGACAACCTCGTCGACATCCATGGTGGGACTGTCCACCACTTGCACGAGGAAATTCGTGATCCCGGACATCGCCGAAGCGACGACCACCTTGTCTCCCTGGGTGTTGATGATGATGTTCGCAACCCTCTGGATGGCCTCAGCGGAACCTACGCTGGTTCCTCCGAACTTCATAACCGTTATCATATCCCGAGCACCTCGTTCATGTCATGGATCTTCCCGTCCTTCCTGCCTGCGAGCCATCTGATGGATTCGATGCAGCCTTCGGCGAAGACCTCGCGGGAGATCGCTTTGTGAGTGAGCTCGATCCTCTCGTTGTTCCTGGCGAAGATCACGGTGTGGTCTCCTATTATATCACCGGCGCGGATGGAATGCACGCATATTTCTTTTTTACGCGGGCCCGTGACTCCCTCCCTACCGTACACGATATCGTCGATTCCGGATGCCTGGCTCAGTCTTCTGACCGCTTCCATGGCCGTACCGGAGGGGGCATCCTTCTTCTGGTTATGATGCGCCTCTATGACCTCGATGTCGTATTCGGGCAGATACTTGGCCATCATCTCGCACATCTTCCAGAAGACGTTGACGCCGATGGCGAAGTTCGAGGAGATCAGACCTGATGTGCCACATGATTCTATGTTGCTTCTCATCCTCTCGATGACCTTCGGGTCCACCGCCGTCGTCCCCAGTACGATGTTCGCACCGCTCTTGGGGATGTCCGCAACGACCTTGGATGCTGCGGCTGGAGAGGTTAGGTCGACGTAGACGTCGCAGCCCTCCAGCAGTTTACCCAGATCGTCGGGTGACGAACCGATGATGCCGGGATAGATATCCTTCCCGACATGGGGCCCGTTGGGTGATACGGTACCTCCGATCAGCTTCATGTCCTCGGATGCCAGAATCTTCTGGCATACGAATGTGCCCAGTTTACCTGTCGCGCCTCCGACCACTACTGTGATCAATCCACCACCTCAGAGTCCCAATGAGTCCAATACGGGGTTGAGGATTGCCTTTCCCCTATCGCTGAGTTCGGTCAATGGCAGGCGGGGTATACCGTCGCCGAATCCCATCCTTCCCATGGCGTACTTGACGGGTATGGGGTTGGATTCGCAGAACAGTGCCGAGAACAACGGGAGCAGCCTCTCGTGGATCTCCCTTGCCGTGCTTATGTCGCCGTTCCTTGCGCTGCGCACCATGTTGGACAGGAGTCCGGGGCAGCAGTTGGATGCGACCGATATGACTCCGTCGGCACCGAGGCACAGAAGACCCAGTGTCAGTCCGTCGTCCCCGCTGAGGACCTCGAAGTCCGAGGGCTTGTTGGCGAGGATGTCCATGATCTGCGAGAAGTTACCGCTCGCTTCCTTGACACCTGCTATTCCGGGGAGTTCCGCGAGTCTGAGGATGGTCTCCACATTGACGTTGGTGCTGGTCCTTCCCGGTACGTTGTATACGATGACAGGGATGTCTATGGCCTCCTGGATGGCCTTGTAATGCTGATAGAGCCCTTCCTGTGTGGGCTTGATGTAATAGGGTGAGATCGACAGGATACCGTCGACCCCGAGGTCCTCGGCACTCTTGCTGAGCATGACCGCTTCGGATGTGCAGTTACTTCCGGCACCGGCGAGGATCTTGGCCCTCTTCGCCTCGTCCCTTACGATCTCTACGACGTGTATGTGCTCTTCGTGAGAGAGCGTGGCCGATTCTCCGGTGGAACCGCAGGGGATGAGCACATCCACCCCGTTCTCCTCCTGGAAGTTGACCAGTCTCCTCAATGCTTCCTCGTCTATCTGCCTGTCCTTACCGAACGGAGTGATAAGTGCCGTTCCTGTTCCTGCGAACATCTTCATGCCTCCCCGAAGTGTTCCTTGAGTATGATGCGAGTACGCGTACTCAGGATGTTGTCGTAGCGTCTGATGCGCTCGATTATCTCATTTAGATACTGTGATGATTCCACATCGACGATCGCGATGATGTCCTGGTCACCGGTGACCTCGAATACCTCGGTCACACCGTCGTAGCTGGCCAGTTCCTTTGCGATGCCTTGGGTGTCGGTGTTCACGTCGATCCTGATCTCCACGAGGGCCTTCACGTTTCTAGAGCTGGTCTTGATGGTGAATCCGCGGATGATGCCTTCGTCGGTCATCCTGTGGACCCTGCTGCGTATGGTTCCTTCAGAGACCCCGAGCTGGTTCGCTATTTCCACGAACGGGCATCTGGAGTCCTTCTTCATGATCTCGATGATCTTCTTGTCCAGGTTGTCGATCATATTCATCACTGTGGGCTGGGTTAAATGGTCATTGTATAAAAATGATTACTGCTTTCCGTAGGAGAAACTGTGGATTTCGTAGAAGCCATTGTATGATAAGTAGAAAAAAGTTTGAGAAATTGCGGAAACCCGCAATTATCTCATGAGTTTGAGACCTTCTCGGTATGGTCGGATAGGATGTCTATCTGGACCCTGTCGTAGGGGATCTCGATGTCGTTCTCGGCGAATGCCTCGTACACGAGTCCTCTGAGCTTTCCTGCCGCCTCGCCGGTATCGTCGAAGGTCGGCGTGTAGACGGACAACCTCAGCTCTATGCCGGATGAGAGGAAATCTGTGATCCTGGTCTCGATGTTGTGGTTGGCATCCTGTACGACGAGGTCGCACTTCTTCGCTGCCTCGATCATGACCTCCTGTGCCTTCTTCAGGTCCGTTCCGTAGGCCACGGAGAAGTAGACGTACTGTCTGCAGATGACATCGCCCTTGGTCATGTTGCTGATGGTGGCGGATGTGACGACGTTGTTGGGCATCGTGATGATCTCGTCCCCTCCCCAGTTCTTGAATTCAGTGTACATCAGCCTGACCTTCCTCACTACGTACACCTTGTCGTTGATCTTCAGGAAGTCGCCCGTCTTGAACGGTCTGTTCACGAGTATGAGTATTCCGCTGAAGAATTGCGACAGGACGTTCTGTGCACCGAGCGTGATACCCAATGATATCACTCCCGCACTGACCAGTATCCCCTGGAGGTCCACCCCGAACCCGGCCAACACCGCGGAGGTCCCTGCTACCCAGAAGAATATCATGCCTATCATCCTGAACAGCGGGATGAGGGAGGTGTCGATGGTGGAATCGGCATGGGCCCTCTCTATCTTGCGGAACACGGATTTCACGATCTGCATGTAGATCTTCCAGAGGATTATGCTCACCAGTATCACCGACATGATGTACGCGACGAAGGATGCCTGGGAGATCAGTGTCGAACCAGCATCCATGATGAGCAGACCGGTGTTGAGGGTCAGGACCATGGTGAGAATGACTATCGGCCATTTCGTGGCCCTCTCGAAGTTCTTGGCCTCGTTCTCCGAGGTGTTCCTTCCGATTACCTTCGCGATCCTCTTGAGGATGAGCGAACCTACGACCCATGCGATGAATCCGTAGACGAGGATGCTGACGATCGCAGGGACGATCGGAGAATTGAACGGTGCCGGGAGTGTGTTGGGGATCAACCCGAAGAACTTGTTGTACATCCCGCTCGCGTCGTATATGGAGGTGACCTTGATGTCGAAGTAGATGTGTGTCTCCGAAATCTGCTCCGGATCGGCCGCATCCATTACGTACACTGTGATATCAACCGAGACGGAGTCGTATGCGTCCGAGTTCTGGTCGACTTTGATCGTCAGGTCTCCTTTGGCCACGGAGGGTTCGGATGAGCCTTCGGGACCTATCAGGGTGGCCTCGGGGATGTCGGTTACCTTCACTTCCTTGTTATCGGTGGACGAATTGAACGATATGTCCAGATACTTCTCGGATGCGTTGATGACGCAGAGCTTCCACGTCCTGCTTTCCCCGTTGCCTATCGTGACCTCGATGTGCTTGCTGGGAGCCTGCGTACCCGGTATCGTGATGTAATAATCATCCGAATCCAGGGCATCGGTTTCCTGGACGAGGACGGGTGACACCATACCGAGGATAAGGGCTGTAAGGATGACAGCCGCGATCAATCTTCTTTCCATGGTACGGGATAGGCAATCTGTTAAAAATAAGATATGAAAATGATGTCGTGATGCCCGTAGAATCGATCATCCTCATAGCGGTCGCCGCCGTACTGATATCCGCTTCCGTATCGGATGTGCGCACCAGGGAGATATCCGATGTGCACTGGATGGTGATCGGTACCATGGGGATTGTGATGGCATTGTTCTCTGAAAATATCCTGGGCGGGATACTTTGCGCCGGGGGATACCTGATGTTCATGCTCTTCATGTTCAGCGAGAGGGTCCAGGGCAGGATATCCGCGATAGTCGTCACCCTTGGATTGTTACTGCTGATCGCTTCATCCCTGGTATCGTCGAGTCCTTATCCGATCGTGACCGCAGTGATGACGATGCTGTTCCTGGGCATGTTCATGTTGGGTACGATGAAGGGTGGCGCGGATGTGAAGGCCCTGGTTACATTATCCTTCGTGTTCCCGGCATATCCGGAGATATCGTATGTCCTGTGGGATCCGGTCTATCCGACGAGTTTGGTGTTCAACCCCGCGTTCTCCGCGTTCTTCATAGCTGTGATCCTCTCCACGGTGTATGCGGTGATGATGAACCTCCGCAGGTCTGGAGGGACGAGGATATCATCATACGTCACCACAAAGGAGGATGCCGGATCGTCCTTCGTGTGGACTTTGGAAAATGTCGATGATGATCATGTGAGGGTCGCACTGATGATACCGTTCCTGGTGCCCCTGACGACAGGTTTCCTGATAACGATGGTGTTGGGTTCCCCGCTGTTCGCCATCATCTGACCATATGCAGGTGACGGCCGCATTTGGCACATCTGTCCCCGTCCAATCCCGAAGGATTGGCGGAATAGCCTAAGCGCCTGACGGCGACCTCTCCGCATTCCGGACAGATGGTATCGTCGGCATCGTCCACAAGGGTGTTGCCCACGTAGACGTAGTTCAGCCCCGTCTCCATGCCTATCTCCCTGCAGCGAAGCAGTTCCTCCACGGGAGTCAGCGGAGTGTCCCTCATCTGATAATCGGGCTGGAACCTGCTGAAATGCACGGGGACATCCTCGGATATCTCCTTCACCCAGCCGCAGAACTTCCTGATCTCGTCCTCGGAGTCGTTCACACCCGGGATGACAAGATAATTGAGTTCCATGTGGACTCCCCTGTCGAACACGTTGCGGGCGGTGGTGAGGATCTCGCTGAGTTCAGCTTCGCACAGTTTACTGTGTGTCGCTCTGTTGAACGCCTTGATATCTATGCAGAAGGCATCCACCACTTCGCACAGTTCCCTTAGGGGGCCGTCGTTGACGAGCCCGTTGGTCATGAGGACTATGTGCATATCGGGGGCTACGCGTGCGAAATCCATGATGTACTCGAACCAGACCATGGGCTCGTTGTACGTGAAACATACGATCCCCATGTCCTCCTCCCTGCACATCTCCAGGAGTTCCTCTGGGCTCTTGTAGGTAGCACGCTTCTTCCCGATGGTGAGCTTGGCGAAGGAGTAGTTCCTGCAGTATTGGCAGTTCATGTTGCATCCGACGCTTCCGACGGAAAGGCATTTGGAATGGGGCCTGTAATGGTAGAGGTTCATCCTCTCGATGGGATCGACACTCAGCGATGAGATTTTGCCGTAGGAATTGGATACGAGGATGTCCTCATCGGCCCTGCGGGTACCGCAGTAACCGAACTCCCCGGGTCTGATGAAGCACTTCTGCTGGCACAGCTCGCAGACGAACGCTCCTTCCGTGCGGCGGTAGTATCTTGCCTCGACCCTGTCAATATTCGCCATAATCGATTGTGCTCCTCTTTCCGTCCTTGATAAGTTCGGCCTTTCCGCTGTCGTTCACCATTCCGATTATGAAGAATTCTATCTCGGCGTCGTACAGCTTCTTCAGGCGGTTGGGGTCGGCTGTGAACATGAGTTCGTATTCCCCTCCCCATCCGATCAGCAGTTTCTCCAGGGGGATCCCGGCCTTCTCCGATATCTCGTCGACGAATGTCTCATGCTGAAGGAAGCTGAATTCAACGTCTATGCCTACGTTGGATGCCTTGCATATTGTGTTAAGTGCAGTTCCAAGACCGTCGGACAGATCGATGCAGGATGATACTATCCCCGATTCGGCAAGGGCAACTCCCTCCGCCACTCTGGGTACGGGCATGAACAGTGTCTCCTTGGCGTCCGGATAATCCAATCCGTTTTCGATGGCAGCGTATCCGGCAGCAGGCCCTCCCAAAGGTCCTGTCACGGCAACGATGTCTCCAGGTCTGGCACCGGAGCGCAGCATCGGTGCCCTGCCGTCCATGGAGCCTATGGCGGTCCCCGCAACGATCCCGGGACCTGTCTTCGTGTCCCCTCCGATTATGCCGGTCCCGCAGAATTCCGCACACTGGTCTATACCGCTCATGATGTCGTAGGCGTTCTGGGAATCCAATGTGGGAGGCAATGCCAGCGCGGCAGTGAAACCTATGGGTCTGGCACCCATCGCGGCGAGGTCGCTGAAGTTGACTGCCGCCGCATACCATCCGAACTGTTCGAACGACATCCCTATCGGGAAGTGCCTGTCGAAGGTCACGATGTCCGTGGTCACCACGACATCCTTTCCGATCACCGCGGCATCGTCCCCAGGACCGACGCGGCCCTCCGGCCTTATGAACGTTCTGAAATCATCGATGAGCTGACGCTCTCCCAGGTCGCCTATCTGTACCATTATGGATGCACATGGGGCTGAGCGTAGCATAATCTGTCGAAACCCGTTTTCCCGCTCGAACCTGACGACCCATGATGTCCAAATCCCAATTTTCCATTGCTCTTCGTGAGACTGAGGGAACCTCTTTTTTATTTATAGGGACATGGATAGAGAGGGCTGGTCCGAATGATAATCGATGTGAAATACGGTAAGGACGGAGTGCAGAAGGTCGACATACCCGACGAGAACTATGTCGGCACATTCTACCCCAAGGATGTCGAATGCGGCGATCCCGACAAGGTGATCGGGGATTCAATCGATGATCCCATTGGATACGATTCCCTGGATGCCTTCCTGGATGGAGGCCAGGATATAGTCTTCATCGTGAACGACGGTACCCGTCCGACACCGACGGCCAAGGTGCTCGACGCACTTTCCAAGAGGATGGATCTGACGAAGGCCAGGTATCTTGTCGCAACCGGTACCCACAGGGACATGACCGAAGAGGAGTACAATTTCGTGTTCGGAAAGCACTATAAGGACCTGAAGGACCGTATCATCTGTCACAACGCGAAGACTTCCGAGTGCGTATTCCTTGGAACGTCCAAGAACGGCACCCCCATGGAGGTCAACAAGATCGCAGTGGAATCGGACCGTCTGGTCATCATCACATCGGTGGAACCCCACTACTTCGCAGGATATACCGGAGGAAGGAAGTCGTTCCTTCCCGGGGTAGCGTCGTTCAAGACCGTCGAGACCAACCATAAGCTCGCCATGAACAAGGAGGCCCAGGCACTGGTCCTGGAGGGCAACCCGGTCCACGAGGACATGATGGATGCCCTCGAGGTGGTGAAGGACAAGAAGATCTTCGCCATCGAGACCGTTCTGGACAGGCACCAGAACATCTACAAGGCGATATCCGGAGAGTTGCATGCATCGTTCCATGAGGCCGTGAAGTACGCGAACGAGGTGTTCTCCGTACCGATCCCGGAGAAGGGGGACATCGTGCTGACGGTCGCCCCATACCCAATGGATGTGGACCTTTACCAGTCGCAGAAGGCGCTGGACAACGGTAAGTGGGCACTGAAGGAGGGTGGAAAGATCATCATGGTCTCCAAGTGCAGAGAAGGAATAGGACATCCCACGTTCCTGCAGCAGCTTTCAACATCTAACGATCCGAACAAGGTCCTGGAGAACCTCAGGGCCGAATACAAACTCGGATACCACAAGGCGGCCAAGATGGCCGAGATCGCCACATGGGCATCCATCTGGGCGGTCACCGACCTTGATCCCGAGATACTTTCAAAAGCGAATATCAGACCCTTCCCGTCGGTGGCGGATGCCATGAACGAGGCCCTCAGGGAGAACCCCAAGGCCCGTGTCGTGGTCCTCATGGACGGAAGCGTCACCATCCCGAGGGTGGAGTGAATGAGTTTCGAAGTCAACAACCTGGAAGAGGTAAGGAAGGCGGTCAACGTCTGTACCATGTGCGGTTTCTGTAAGAGTGTGTGCCCTTCGTTCAAGGCGATCAATTGGGATTCTGCCCTGTCGAGAGGACGCATCGCACTGACCTACGGTCTGCTGAATGGCGACCTTGAGGTGAGCGATTCCCTGGTGGAGAACATGTACACATGCACCACCTGCGCCGACTGCGTAAGGAGATGCCCCTCCAAGGTGAAGATCGTGGACATCATCGAGCTCTGCCGTGCGGACATCGTGAAGAACGGCGGAATACTGCCGAAGCACAAGGCGATGGTCGACAACATCCTGGAATGCGGGAACCCCTTCGGAGAGAAAGTTTCCAGAGAGGAAGCATTGGGAAGGAAGCCCCACAAGGCCAAGATCGGTTACTACGTGGGATGCACCGCCACATACAGGTCCAAGAAGACCGCACAGGCGACCCTGTCCATCCTGGACAAGCTCGGCGATGATTTCACCACCATCGACGAGGTCTGCTGCGGTTCCGTCGCACAGAGGGTCGGATGGCCCCAGGAGGAAATCACGCCCCTGTTCCAGAAGAACGTGGATGCCATCAAGGCGCTGGGCGTGGAGACCTTAGTCCTCGCATGCGCCGGATGCTACAGGATGTTCAAGATCGAGTACCCCAAGTACGTCGATGTACCGTTCGAGGTGCTGCACATCACCGAGTACCTTGCGAGGAAGGACCTCAAAATGAAGCCCATGGACGGTGTCGTCGCAACATACCACGACCCCTGCCATCTGGGTAGGCACTGCGAGGTCTACGAGCCTCCAAGGGAGGTCATAAAGAAGATCCCCGGACTGGAGTTCAAGGAGATGAAGTACAACAGGGCGACCAGCCACTGCTGCGGAGGCGGCGGAGGCGTCAGGTCCGCGTATCCGAAGGTCTCCATGGATATAGCCAATACCAGACTGGACGAGGCGGACTTCGCCGATCTGATAATCACTACCTGTCCCTTCTGCGTCAACAACCTGCAGGCCGCTGTGGGCGACCGCAAGGTTCAGGTCAGGGACCTCGTCGAGATTATCGACGAACAGCTGGTATGAATTTTCCCAAAGGGAGGGGTCAACCCCCTCTCGTCATGGGTATCCTCAACGTCACCCCCGATTCCTTTTCCGACGGGGGAAGATGGAACGATACCGAACGTGCCGTGAGGCATGCAATAGAGATGATCGACCTGGGGGCCGACATCATAGACGTCGGTGCCGAATCGACACGCCCCGGCAGCGAACCCGTCACCGCATCCGATGAGTGGTCCAGATTGGAGCCAGTTCTGAAGGAACTGGTGAAGCTCGACGTTCCGATGTCGATAGATACGATGAAGACAGAGGTGGCCGAGAAGGCACTGTCCCTGGGTGCAGATATCATAAACGATGTCAACGGCCTTCAGGATGAGGGGATGATCGATGTCTGTGCCGATCACGGCGCAGCCGTGGTGATATGCCATTCCTACGGTGTCCCCGGGGCGCACTCGGAAGTGATGTCAGGGGATTACAAAGGGAAGATCTCATCCTTCCTGTCAGAGCAGTGCCGCAAGGCGGCGAACGCCGGCATAGATAATATCATACTCGATCCCGGGGTTGGATTCGGGAAGACCATGGAGCAGAATCTGGGAATCATAAAGGACTGTTCCTTCCTTGGAGAGGATCGTCCGATACTGATAGGACTGTCCAGGAAGAGGGTCGTCGTCAGTACTTATCCGGATATGGATGTCGACGAGGCTTCAGCGATGCTCTCCAAGATGGCAGTTGATTCCGGTGCGAACATAATCCGCACCCATGATGTGGGAAGGACCGTCAGCGCGTTAAGGCCCTTATGATGAACAGCAGCAGGATCGTTCCAGCGGCGATCCCGTAGAAGATGTAATCCCTTTTCTTGTCGGCAGCTACCCTTTCCTTCTCTTTCTGTCTGCATTCCTCATCGCAGTATTCCTCACCGAAAGGTATGGGGTCTCCGCAGTAGATGCAGTGCGAGTGTTCGGGCAGTCTTATGCTGGTCATCGTTACCCCCATGTTCTATAGACCTTAAAAAATCGACCGAGGTTTATATTCCCATTCCAGGATGACATCCCGGCGATACTATGGTCAGATTCACAGTAAGGGACGGAAGTAACGGTTCATCCATAAGGATGGAGATGGAAGGATGCGATATGCTCGACGGCGTGAGGGAAGCGGCAGAGGAGTATTGGGGCAGAGGAAGGGTGATGCTGGTAAGGGATTACAAGTTGCTCGATCCGGAATCGAATGTGGATGATTCGATAGACGAGGATGATGTGATAGATGTCATACCTTACATCCCTGCGAAGGACAGGAAACGATTGCGAAGGTTTGATTATCATTGAGCATATCCCTTCATCATGGTCGGAAGGCTTGGTACCCGTGCGGACATCCTGATATCGGAATCGGTGCTTGGGAAGATACTCGAGACCGTCGATTCCATGCTCATAGAGACCGATAGGGCAGGGATACTCCTCGGAGGGGAGATCCTAGAAGATGAAAATGGGTATTACTATTTTGTAAAAAGTGTTACTGATTACGGACCCATAGGTATCTGCGTGGCATCCTCGGAAGGCGGGACGGAGCCTACCGACGAGGAACTGGCCCTTTTCAAGGATCACATGAAGGATGGGGTTATGATGAAGGCGGATGTCTATGCGCATCAGTTCTCGTTCTACAAGATCCGCGACACGGTGGAGGATGCGACCGTCCTCTTCCAGGAATGATCATACCCAGATCGCGTGCCTGTTGCGCATATCCTCTTCGGTGATGCCTTCCTTCTCCATGATGTCGCGAACGACACACTCGAAGAACAAATGTGCTGAATCCTCGAAGACCGTTCCGAGCGGGGCTACCCTTCTCGTCTCCTCGTTCTCTGTGATGTCGAAAACTATCGTGACATCGGAGTTCTTGGCGAGGTTGCAATCGTTCGTACCTGTGATGGAGATGACCTTGGAACCGACTATGTCCCTTGCGATCTGTGCGGTCTGAACCACAGACGAGGTCCTACCGGTGTTGGATATCAGAAGGGTGAGGTCGTCCTTGGTGATGATCGGCGTGGTCATCTCTCCTACGAAGTGCACATCGAATCCCAGTTGTACAAGACGCACCGCGAAGAGTTGTCCTATGAGTCCAGACCTTCCGGATCCGTAGATGAAGGTCCTCCTGCTTGATGTGATGGATTCTATCAGTTCGTCCTTCAATCCGTCATCGACGACTGCGAGGGCTTTCTCGCAATAGGAGAGAAGTTCCGACGGTGCTTTCATCTTCACTCACTGGCAGCGGCTGCCATCTCGGCCTTCTTCCTCTCTTTCATGTCCCTGGCGACCTTCTTCGCAAGGACCCTCTCGAGGATGATCTTCATGTACATCGCATCATGCTCCAGGAGCGGCGATGTGGATATGACCGTGGCCGAAGGCTTCATCTCTATGAGCGCTTCAGCGAGGGGTTCGAACCTGAGGTCCCCTTTCTTGATGGGGGTGAGCCTCCTCTCGTTGCCCTCCCAGTATTCAACACCGGCGAATGCCGAGTAGATGTTGCCTCCGCTGTATCCCTCCACCTGTTCGAGGACGTTGAGGAAATCGTCGACCTCGAGGAGCGATCCGTTAGTACGGGAGTGCAGGTGCGAAAAGTTCACGACAGGTATGATGCCGTCGATTTGGTCGCAGAGGTCAAGGACCTGGTCCAGGGATCCGAAGACGTCCTCCTGCCCGGTGACCTCCACACCCAGCCTGGGAGTGAGTCCGTTGCCTACCCACCAGTCCATGATGTCGGCGACGTTGTTCAGGATGTTGTTGTCTACTTCCTCCCTGTCCATCTTGCCGTCGTAGATGCCGAGGCTGGTGACCACTACGTCCCCGCCCAGGGCGTTCAGGATGAGTCCGGCATGCCTGATGCTCTCGAGGCAGTTCTCTGTGAGGTCGTTGTTGGAACCGAGGTCCATGTAGAACGGTGTGTGTATGGACATGCTGACGTCGAGTCTCTTGGCCATCTCGTTGGTCCAGAAGAGGTCCCCGTATGTGTCGGAGATCCCTGACGGCATGTAGATAAGATCGTCGTCCTCCTCGATCGGT
>Ga0247609_10004358_pt1 | contig 14110 bp, 10 predicted proteins | sample 172DNAGHGlowgp2_FD_193487 | JGI IMG/M metagenome (GOLD analysis project Ga0247609, IMG submission 193487) | Sheep rumen microbial communities from Palmerston North, Manawatu-Wanganui, New Zealand - 1728 DNA GHGlow gp2 | ecosystem: Host-associated > Mammals > Digestive system > Stomach > Rumen ...
CGGCCTCCTCAATCATATTTGAGTCTAACGTATCAACAAGATAGATTGTGGAAAAATATCCACCAACAATACACACCAAAACGAAAAAAAGGAAATACTGCCAGTTTTCTTTTATATATTTCATACCACTATCTGTTTTATCAGTTTGAGACTTCAAAATTAATAAAAAACAAGCACTCGGTCACATTAAGCTGAACCGTTCACATTTCAAGCCTAACGCACGAGTAATGGAGGTGCGGATGGGGATGAGGTACTGATGCAACAACCACACACTTTTTCGGGCAACTTCGTTGTAATTGCAATTATTTTACAGCAGTAAAGAGAGGTTCATTCGAACGAAATGCGTATTTACGCAAAAGATTCGAAAGTTTAGAAACGGAGGAATCTACACAATAAAAAGCAGCTACAACTCCGTCAAAAGGAATCCCATATAGAACGGCAAGGTCAACAATGCACCATTTCTCCCAATATTATAATCACCTAATTTCAGGGCATCATACACATGATACTTCTCGGGGTGTTTCAGCAGTGTGGACATAGACTTTGCATTGCCTGTCCGAGCCTTGCACTCCACAGGTACGCACTTTCCTTTATAGCGAATCACAAAATCGATTTCTATTCCATCTGTTTTTTGATAATAATATAATTTGCGTCCCATTTTGCAAAGCAAGTCAGCCATCACATTCTCGTAGATAGCTCCCTTGTAACTGAGCAGATTCCCTTGTAAAATGTCTGATTGCGTTCCCTCATCTAACATGCTGACAAACAAACCCGTGTCAGTCATATACACCTTGAACGAGTCATGTAACGCATTGCCACTCAACGGCAACTCTGTTGTCGTCAGATTATAACAACGCTGAATGATTCCCGCATCCTCGATCCATTGCAGACAGCCAATGTATTCTTTGCTTCTCCCTCCCTTTCGCACCGTGGCGAACGAGAACTTTTTATTATCCTTGCTCAACTGACGAGGTATCGACTCAAAACATTCACGAATTCTGTTTTTATCCGCAGGGTTGGCATACTTCACCATGTCGGACTTATATTCATCCACTATACTCCGCTGAACTGCTATGACTTGATTGATGTCTCGTGTGTTTAAGAAAGTGCGAACAGCCGCCGGCATTCCACCTACCACAATATACTCCAACAATAACTGCCGCATCCGATTGTGGATTGCCTGCGGTACAGGGGTTTCCTCTGCCAACAATTTTTTCAGCAAGTCAAAAACGGACTCCTGCAAACCATTTGCCCAAAGCCACTCCTCAAAATCCATCGGATACATATCCACAATCGTCTCAAACCCGACCGGGATTGACGTCTCCGAATCGGATGACCGATAGCCGCTCACACCAAGCAATGAGCCTGTACATATAACATCGTATCTGCCATCCAACTTGAAAAACTTCAGTGCAGCACGAGCTTGCGGACAGTCTTGTATCTCGTCCAACACCAGACATGTCTTCTTCGCTTCAAAACGAGCAGTCGGGACAGCGGCTGAAATCGCAACTGTCAAATAATCAACCTGCAAAGATCCCTTGAACAATTCACACAAATCCTTCTGTTCATGGAAATCAATATAGACTACATTCTTATAGTTCTTACGAGCAAACGACAGTACCGAACTCGTCTTTCCACATTGACGACACCCTTTAATAACCAATGGATTTCTTTCTGGTGTGTTTTTCCATTGCACAAAAAAACTATCTATCTTTCTATTATACATACATTTACATATTTATTACGATGCAAATATACACTTTTTCGGGCGACTTTTCGCCACATCTTCACACTTTTTCGGGCGACTTTTTCCAACAACCACACACTTTTTCGGGCGACTTTTTCCAACAACCACACACTTTTTCGGGCGACTTTGTTGTAATTGTAACTATTTTACAGCAGTAAAGAGAGGTTCGAACGAAACGCGTATATACGTATTCCGTTCGAATGAGGGGATGTGCGCGGGAATGGACGAATAGAGAATCACCGGTCAATAAGACAGAAAGTGATTTTAAGCCTCTGCATGGAGTGTATAGGGTAGCGAAGGAGATTCCTATATTTAAAATGTCAGTAATTTAATTTCATAATATGCCTTGATATTAAGATTAATACGTAAATTTGGAGGATATATATTAGATGGATGAAGAAAGATAAGCTACAAATACTACAAAGAATACGTATGAGGGCTGAGTCAAAACGCCGAAGAGAAAAAAATAGGCGTTCCAGACATGGCATATGCAATAGAAACGTATATAATTTCAATCAAATTTCCATGTCAACTCAAAAACAGAATTATATACGGGAATTATTGCCGCCAACTTTAAAATATTTAACTGACAAACAAGACTGCCCCTTTTCATTGAATGATATACGAAAAAAAGTTGCTTCAACGAATGGATACATCGAAATGCCGTCTGATTTTTCTATTATTGACAATCCAGAAGAGAGTTATGACACTCTGCGAAAAATCATTCGAGCTCTTTTAATTGATGATATAAAAGAACTTATATTAGATTATAAGTCTTGCAAAAATATTGAATTGAGTACTCTTGTATTACATGAAATCATATTAAGAGATTACATGTCGTTTAAGAGGAGATGTAGGAATACACATCGCAACAAAAAAGATATTTTCCCAAATTTCAAAGGGAAAAACACTAATAACAGCAAAGAAATATCCGAACTATTGTGGTCAGTCGGCATTGCTTCTATATTAGGCACAGAAAAAATAAAATTTGAAAATGTGGTTCCATATCCTTTAAGAATCCATTCTATAGGAAAAAACTCAAACGAAAACAAACGGATGGAACAAAAGGAATTGGATACGACAGAATTGGTAGAATATGTTATCGAATGCCTAAATAAAATGGGGAAAAGGTTAACCCCACAAAAAAGAGAAGCCTTATGCACCATAATAGGAGAAATTTTAATTAATGCAGAGGAGCATTCGACTGAAAAAAGACGTTTCTCCATCGGATTCTTTCGAGAAGTTAACGATAATAAACATCACGGATTATTCCGTCTCGTGATATTAAATTTCGGTAGAACCATTTATGAAAAATTCAAATCTGAAGATTGCCCTAACAAATCAATTGTTAATCAAATGCAAGAGCTATCAAGAAAATATACTCGTAGATTACTATTCCTTCCAGGTTCCTTCGAAGAAGAAAGTCTATGGACTTTATATGCACTTCAAGAGGGAGTCACATCTGTTTCTAAAGATAGTTACAAGCGTGGTAATGGTTCCATAAATTTCATAGAGAGTTTTTTTAGTATAAAAGGCAACAACAAACAAGATAGCGTTTCAAAAATGACACTATTGTCTGGCAAAACGAAAATTAGATTTGATGGGAAATATGCCATCGCTGAAAAAATTAATGGTACTGAAAAATTTAAAGTCATGACCTTCAATAATGAGGGAAATATTGAAAGCAAGCCAGATTCTGACTGCGTATGCCAAACAAATTATTATTTCCCTGGCACTATGTTGAGCGTCAAATTATTATTTAACGAAGATGATATTCAATAATATTAATTTTAAATTATATGAAAAGCAAAGATAATAGTATCAATCTCGAGGATTTCCGAGTTAGAGACGGGAAAAGGATCTCGAAAGTCTTTACAGGACGTGATAGGGGAAAGTATGTAAGAGAGCAATCTAAAATTGATGAACTAGAAAAAAATTATGATGACATATATGTTACCATTCCAGACAATGTATATTCAATAAACCCTTCTTTCCTCGAAGAGTTTTTGGTAAATGTTGTGACCAAACTCGGGAAAGAAGACTTCTTAAAAAAATTTCATTTCACCTCAGAGGGAGATTACGAATATGAATTACCCTTGAATCAAGCAATAGATAGAATATTAAAAAACAAAACAGCACTCGAAAAATGATTATAGACTGGATTAAAAATAATTTAGATGCAGCAATGTTAATATCTGTAATAAGCATAATAATAGCTTTAGTAAACACATACATTGTGTACAAGAAAACAAAGCATAATATTCTTAAAACATTGATTCTAGATTATAACTTAAAATTTTTCTATGAGTATTTTACTAATATAAAAAAAACATCAGAAAAATTAAAATCGGAAGATATAAATTCGAAAATAAAAACGGATATAAGCCAAGAATTGGTTCAATGCACCCAAACTTTCCGGCAAGAGTTTATAGATTTGTTTTTTTCTGTAAATCAAGACTTGTACAAAGAACTTGACGGTAAGGCGCAAAAATTATTAGACGATCTGTCTAATGCAATAGGGGATGACGGTATCAATTTATATATTGAATCAAAATATAACGAGTGTATAGCCGCAAAAATAGTTGAACACGAATCAGAAATGATTAAATTATTGATAGACAAATGCAGATAACGCTTTATTATTAAGACATGAATAAACAACAGCTAGCAGCTAAAATCTGGGCTTCTGCGAACAAAATGCGTTCGAAGATTGAAGCCAATGAGTACAAGGATTATATATTAGGTTTTATCTTTTACAAGTTTCTTTCTGACAAGGAAGTGGACTTTCTCAAAAATCAAGGTATATCTGAGAAAGAAATGCCTTCAATGGTTGTCGAAACCAACAAAGATGTTGTCGAGTTTTGCCAAAAGAACATTGGCTATTTCATATCGTATGAAAACCTAAACTCAACATGGCTGGACCCCAATTTTAATTTTACCGCTTCTTGTGTAAGTACTGCTCTGTCTGCCTTTTCACGCCTGATAAGTCCAAACCACAAAAAAGTATTCGATGGCATTTTCAAAACATTGGATACAGGGTTGAGCAAACTCGGAGGCACAAAAGAGGTAAACGATTTATTACAACTCCTTCGCGACATTCCTACCGATAGCAAGCAAGACTACGATGTGCTTGGATTTATCTATGAATACCTTATCAGCAACTTCGCTGCTAATGCGGGGAAAAAAGCCGGAGAATTTTACACTCCACACGAGGTAGCCTCTCTTATGGCTGAAATTGTAGCCAACCACTCAAAAAACAAGCGAGAACTATCCATTTACGATCCAACAAGCGGATCGGGTTCTTTGCTAATCAATATCGGCCGTTCCGTTTCAAAATACACGTCGAAGGAGAAAGTGAAATACTATGCTCAAGAGTTGAAGGAGAATACATACAATCTGACTCGTATGAACTTGGTTATGAGAGGAATCACCCCCGATAACATTGTCACACGCAATGCAGATACATTGGAAGATGACTGGCCACTGTTCGACGATAATGACAAAGAAAACACATACGAACATCTATTGGTGGACGCCGTAGTGTCAAATCCGCCCTACTCGCAGGCATGGTCTCCTGAAAACAAGGAGAATGATCCTCGATACAATCGTTTTGGCCTTGCACCCAAGGGGAAAGCAGACTACGCATTCCTGCTCCACGACTTGTATCATATAAAACCAGATGGAATAATGACCATTGTACTTCCTCACGGAGTTTTGTTCCGTGGAAACGAGGAAGAACAGATTCGTAAGAACCTGATCGAGAGTAACAATATAGACACTATCATCGGGCTCCCTGCTAATATTTTCTTTGGAACGGGTATTCCAACCATCATCATGGTACTGAAACAGAAACGAGACAACAGCGACGTGTTGATAATCGATGCCTCCAAAGGTTACGAGAAAGTTGGGAAAAACAACAAACTCCGCGCAAGCGATATCATGCGCATTGCGGATGTGGTTGCGTCAAGAATATCCGTGCCGAAATTCTCTAAAGTTGTAAGCCGCGATGAAATCCGTCAAAACGGTTACAACTTAAATATTCCACGATATGTGGACAGTAGCGAAAAGGCAGAATCGTGGGACATTTATGCCTCAATGTTTGGTGGCATTCCAAACGCTGAAATTGACGAGTTAAATGACTTCTGGACTACATTCCCTACATTGAGAACAGATTTGTTCAAACAGGATGGGACACCTATATCTGCATTGAAATCAACCGACATCATGGCAACCTTTCGAAACAATGCTGATGTAAAAGCGTTTGTGAAACAATACGAACAAGCATTTGCGAATAATTCCAACTATCTGGAAACAGAATTGGTGAAAAATGCGAAGAATGTGGAGATAACAAAAGAGGAGGATGTTTTAAAGAATGATTTGTTTACCCGCATGAAGGAGATAAGACTCATTGACCGTTACCAGGCATATCAACTGTTGGACAACCAGTGGCAGATTATCTCATCCGACCTTGAAATGATACAAAGTGAAGGATACGGCGAAGCCACACGCAAGGTGGATCCAAACATGGTGATAAAAAAGAAAGATAACAAGGAAGTGGAGGTGCAAGAGGGATGGAAAGGTCATATCATGCCGTTCGATTTGGTACAACAAACCTTGCTTATCGACGAATACAAAGAATTGAAACGTTGCGAAGAGATTTTGGCAAACAATCAATCAGAGTTTGAAGAGATTTTCACCCAACTCAGCGAAGATGTCAGTGAAAAGATTACCGACGACGATGGGAAGTTAGTGAAAGAGAAGTTCAATAAGTTAGTAGATGATATTCTCGATGGCATATCCACGCCCGAAATAAAAATTCTTGAACAATATAACGCTCTAAGCCAAAAAGCAGAAAAAGTTGCTTTTATAGAGAAGCACTCTGAGTTGTTCAGCAATTTACCGAAGGGGAAAGATGGGACAGTAAATAAAACCCCTGTTACTTCAAAAATAAAATCGTTGAGATTGGAATATCAATTCGATGATGATTCAGAAGAAGCCCCTATCATGAATCTTTATATACTAAATGAACAAAGTAAGGTTTTAAATGCTGAGGTAAAAAAGAAAAGTGACGATCTACATGAGAAAACGAAGAGCACGATAGAATCATTAACAGACAAGCAAATAGCCTTATTGCTGCATAAGAAATGGGACGAGCCTTATTGTGATGCATTGGCAGAGTTACCTATGCAACTGATTGCCTCGTTAACGACGAGTATTAAATCATTGGCAGAAAAATATGCAGTAACCTATGCCGACCTTGCTGCAGAAGGCGAAAAAGCAGAAATTGCACTTTCATCCATGATTGATGAGCTTACAGGTTCAGACTTTGACATGAAAGGCTTGAAAGAATTTCAATCAACCCTTAAAAGCGAATAACTATGGCACAAACAAAGAATAACATACCGCAGATTCGTTTCAAGGGATTTTATGATGAATGGGAAGATATAATTCTTGCTGATGTGTGTGATTTTTCGAAAGGAAAAGGGTATTCAAAAAGCGATTTAACAGAAAAAGGGGTTCCAATAGTTTTGTATGGACGACTATATACTAAATATCAGACAGAAATTCTTGATGTTGATACATTTGTAAATGTCAAAGAAAATGCTGTTTTAAGTCAAGGAAATGAAATCGTTATTCCTGCATCTGGTGAAACAGCAGAAGATATATCAAGGGCTTCCGTAATAAAAAAGAAAGGTATTATTCTTGGGGGTGATTTGAATGTATTGAAATTAAATAACAACTTTAATTCCACATTCTTAGCACTATCTATTTCAAACGGAAATGTCCAAAAAGAATTATCAAAAAAGGCACAAGGAAAATCTGTCGTTCATATTCACAATTCTGACATTCGTGAATTATGTGTTTCTTTCCCAATCGATTCACAAGAGCAAAACCTCATCGTAAGTTTTTTTCGTACCCTCGACACCCTCATCACCACCCGCCAAAAGAAATTGGAATCATTGAAAAATTTGAAAAAGGCGTGTTTGGTAAAGATGTTCCCGCAAAATGGAAGCAAAGTGCCTGAAATTAGGTTCAAAGGGTTTAGTGGGGAATGGGAAGAGAAGAAGTTGGGGGAAATAAGTAAAATCGTGAAAGGTGAACAATTGAATGTTAAAGACATGACTGAAAATGGCACTTATTACGTCTTAAATGGTGGTATTACACCATCAGGATATACAAACTCATTCAACACAGACAAAAACACTATTTCCATTAGTGAAGGAGGAAATTCGTGTGGCTATGTTAATTTTAACAACTGTAAGTTTTGGAGTGGAGGGCATAATTACACGATTAAACATATTGCTGATTTTATTCAAAACGAATATTTATATCATTATCTAAAAAACATTGAACCATTTATTATGAGTAAACGAGTAGGTTCTGGATTACCCAACATACAAAAAACGGCATTACAAAATATAAAAGTAATATATTCATCTCTTTCCGAGCAAACTGCCATAGCCAACTATTTCCAAAATTTCGACAAACTGATTTCGACTCAAGAACAGGAAATTGAGAAGTTGCAGAACTTGAAAAAAGCGTGTTTAGATAAAATGTTTGTGTAACCAATAATTAAAGTTAAAAGAAGTATGTCAAAAACATTCAACATATATTGTGATGAGAGCACGCATATCATGCATGATCATCATCCGTACATGCTTTTAGGCTACGTCAGTATTGCCTACAACCAAATCAAACTCGCCAAGGAGCAAATAAAAGAAATAAAGGAGAGACACAACTTCAGTGGCGAGCTGAAATGGACCAATGTATGCGAAAAGACCTATCCCGTATATAAGGAATTACTCGATTACTTTTTCATGACCGATATAAACTTCAGAGCAGTAATAGTGGATAAAAGTCAGATAGATGAAACACGTCCTAATTATACATACAACGATTTTTATTATCGCATGTATTTCCAACTTTTGCATAACCAAACTGACTTAGAGGCAAATTATAACATCTACATAGACGAAAAAGACACTTGTAGTCGACAAAAACTAAAAAAACTACACGAAATACTTCAATGGAACGCTTCAATAAGAACACTTCAATTCGTCAAATCACACGAAAGTGTTTTTGTTCAATTAGCTGATGTTATAATGGGAGCCGTAAATTATAATTTACGATTAGAAAAGAATGATGTTGATGGAAATGTAAATGCGAAAATAAGACTTATTTCCACCATTAAACAACACGGGAACATCACTTGTACATCTCCATTGAAAAAAACAAAGTTCAACTTATTCTTTATCAAACTAAAATAGTCCCTTCTATGCCATTAAATTTGTTAAAGAAATATCCCGAATTACTTGAACTTGCCTCGTACACTCCGCAAGACCGTAACGAATGCTTGCATAGAATATACCAACGCGACATAGAAGGGTATGATTTATTTTTTCGTAAAGCAAGAATATATCCCACAAAAAACGAAAATGATGGAACCACATTCGCCACTCATTTTGCGCACCTCACAACAAAAGAATTTGAGGAAACCAATGAATTAGGGGAAATTGTGAAAAAACGTTCGTTCGATATGTTCCGTTCTATTCGATTACATTGGGTGAGAGCTCATATAGAAGAGATAACTAATGAACCTGATATTTTGGTGTTCAGCAACGAATATCCGCATATCAGAACTTATATTTGGAATAAAAAAGAAAAATATGTGGTGATTCTAGAGCCACAGAGAAAACCTAATAGTTACTATTTACTCACTGCTTACTATCTAAATGAGAAAAAAAGTATAAAACAAATGGAAAGTAAGTACAAAAAGAGAATGAGCAAGGTGGTATAAAAAACGCAAGGTCCGATACGTATCTATGACGTTCGAACCTCGAAGCTCCTTCTAACTATAGATGAGACGATGCAAAAGTATATATTTTTTTTTATGTTTTCTTTATTTGAGTTTCATAAAAAATGAAAAAAAAATGAAATAAAATGAAATACACAAAAGAACTAGAATTTGAAAAAGCTGTAATCGGATTACTGTCAAACAACAACTGGACAGAAGTCATAAAGAACCCTTCTGAGCAGGATTTGCTTGACAATTGGGCTAAAATCATATTCGATAACAACCGCAATATAGACCGTCTTGGCGATTACCCTCTTACCGAAGGCGAAATGGGGCAAATCGTTGAGCAAATCAACGAGCAACGCACTCCTTATAACCTGAACGGATGGATAAACAGACGTGAAATCTCCATTGTCCGAGATAACTCTGACGACGCACTCCATTTCGAGAAAGAAGTATATTTAAAAATATACGATCCCAATGAAATCGGTGCTGGGCAAAGTCGTTATCAAATAGCAGAACAACCTAAATTCCAGACCCCAAATCCCCTCATGAGCGACCGGCGTGGCGATTTCATGATTCTGATAAACGGAATGCCACTGATACACGTAGAACTAAAACGAAGTGACACGCCTGTTTCTCAGGCAACCAACCAAATAGAAAAATATACGCAAGAAGGAGTGTTCCAACGTGGCATATATTCGTTGGTACAGGTGTTCGTAGCTATGACTCCAGAAGAGACTGTCTATTTTGCCAACGTGGGATTTGATGGCAAATTCAACAAAGACTATTTCTTTCATTGGGCAAACTTCAACAATGAACCCATCAACCGATGGGAAGATGTGGCAAAAGATTTACTCACGATTCCTATGGCACACCAAATCACAGGCTACTACCTTGTAGCCGATGGTGGTGATGGACAACTTAAGGTCATGCGCAGTTATCAATATTACGCCTCACATGCCATAGCCGACAAGGTGAAAAAGACAAAATGGGATGATATTGATATCCATGGTGGACATATATGGCACACCACAGGTTCTGGAAAGACAATGACAAGCTTTAAATCGGCACAACTCATATCACGTTCAAAAGATGCAGACAAAGTAGTCTTTTTAGTTGACCGATGTGAATTGGGAACACAATCGCTATTAGAATACCAAGGATTTGCCCTCGATGACGAAAGTGTGAATGCCACGGAAAATACATACGTATTGCTTTCAAAACTTCGCAGCGACAATAGGAATGAAACACTGATAGTGACATCCATTCAGAAGCTAAGCCGCATTACACAAGATAGCACATACAACAATCGCGACATCGAGAAAATCAACAAGAAACGGATCGTTATCATTGTGGATGAATGTCATCGCAGCACGTTTGGAGATATGCTTCAAGACATTCGGAAAACATTTCCTCGGGCACTGTTCTTCGGTTTTACCGGAACTCCTATTCTGAAAGAGAACCTGAAGAAAGGCTCAACTACGTCCGATGTGTTTGGAGATGAGTTGCACCGATATAGCATTGCAGATGGTATTAGAGATGGAAACGTGCTTGGCTTTGACCACACACCTGTACTGACATTTAAAGAAAAAGAAATTCGTCGGGCAGTTGCATTAGACCAAATACACATAGAAAGCGAAAATGATTTTGCCATACAAGAGGACGATGATGAGAAAACCATCGCCGAAAAGAAAAAACGAGAAGAACTATTCTACTACTATATGAATGTAGCTCCGATGGCTTCAACCGATGAAGAAAAAGGCATTGAAGACTTTCTTCCTAAAAGTCAATACGATAACGACATCCACCGAAATGCAGTGGTAGATGATATTATTGAGAATTTTCCTATCATCAGTCATGGAGGAAAATTTCATGCAATTTTTGCGACCAGTAGTATTGCTGAAGCCATCAATTATTACGAACTTTTCCGTGAGAAAGCACCCGATATGAAAATCACGGCGCTATATGATTCAAACATTGACAACAATGGAAACGCATACATCAAAGAAGAAGCAACCGTAAGGATTTTGGAGCATTACAATCAGATTTATGATCAGAATTTCAAAATGCCTTCATTTGATAAATACAAGAAAGATGTTGCTTCACGATTAGCTCATAAAAAACCATACCTCAACATCCCTTCCGACAAGCAAATCGATGTACTTATTGTGGTTGATCAAATGCTGACAGGATTCGACAGTAAATGGGTGAATACACTTTATATGGACAAAGAGTTGAAATATGAGGGCATCATTCAGTCGTTTTCTCGCACCAACCGTTTGTTTGGACATGACAAACCATTTGGAGTAGTGCGTTACTACCGCCGTCCATACACAATGAAAAAATTCATTGACCAAGCGTTCAAGACATATTCAGGAGACAGACCATTCGGTGTGTTTGTAGATCGTTTAGAAACAAACCTCACCAACATGAATGCAAAATTCCTTGAAATAAAAACCTTATTCGAATCAGCAGGGATTAAAAACTTTGAAAAACTTCCTGCCGATGATGCAGACAGACGGATGTTCGCAAAACTATTTGTTGCATTCAATCGTTATTTAGATTCTGCAGAAATACAAGGATTTACATGGGAACAGCAGCAATATACGATTAAACACGATAACGAAGCAGAATTAACTATTATATTACAACTGGACGAAACCACATACAACACCCTTGTAGCACGTTATAAGGAATTACGGAACGGAAGTGGGACACATGGCGAAGATGAGTTACCATACGACCTTGAAAGTTACATCACCGAAATCAATACGGATAAGATCAATTCCGATTATATGCAGACCCATTTCGAGAAGTGGCTTAAGCAATTAAACGGAGGAGAAGATGCCGATAAGATGTTGGAAGATTTACACAATACATTTTCCGTTCTTTCCCAAGAAGACCAACGGTTTGCTCATCTACTTATAAACGATATTCAAAGAGGCGACTTGATTGTTGATGAAAGCAAAACGATTACAGATTACATCACAGAGTACAAGGTCAATGCACAAAACGATCGCATTCACAAATTCGCCGAATCCCTCGGAGTCGATGAACAGATGCTTCGTCAGATGTTAGAATTAAATCTGGACGACTCAAACATTAATGGATTTGGACGGCTCGACAACCTAAAGGCTACAGTGGATATGGAGAAAGCAAAAGCATATCTTGAACAAAAAACAGGTACGGAAATGTCCATGTTCCAAGTAAAAATGAAGCTCGATGAGATATTAAGAAATTTCATAATCAATAATGAAGGCTGATTTATCGGCTTTTGATAGCAATGATTAAACAGATTTATTATGCAAGATTCCTCAACAAATAGACCCGCAAAAGAAACAGAGCAGAAAAAAGAGCAAAAGATAGAGCAAATTTTCCTTTGGATAGCCGTTGTCCTTGCGATAGCTGGTTGCGCTGCTCCAATCATTTTTACCAGAACAAAACTTTTTGAGTGTCTCGATTTTTCAAATACAGGACAGGTTGGTGATACCATTGGAGGCACCATGACCCCCATTGTTTCCTTGGCAGCTGTGATTCTAACTTATCTTGCATTCCGCAAGCAGGTGGAAGCCAACAAGATTCAGACTGAACAATTTAATAAAACATTACAGCAGAAAGAGACAGATGACAAGAAACAACTAAAGAACAGTTTGGAACTTATGTCGTTAGATGTTGATTTCGCTATTCAAGACATGGAAGAGAGAATAAAATACTTTAACGATTATCTTAAGGATGAACGTAAAAAAATTTATGGGGAGGGTTTCCTTAGAAATATCCCAACCGCTTCTTTGACCCGATATAGAACAATAGATAGAAATCTTTTGTTTAATGCATATAAGTTATACGCTGACTATGAGGATAAAAAAGAACTATTCCGTAAAACATATTCATTGTTGGATTATTACAGTGAGAAAACAAAGGAAACTATCTCTATTCTTGAAAAAGATATGCAACGGTCTAATCAGTTACATGACAAAATCGTTGATGAGTTGAATAACTTTGAGAATAAGACAGATTATTTAGGGGAAGCGTATTGCTCGAAGCCTGAGCTGAGAATAATAAAATCCTTTCACAAAGAAGTTTTTCAATACCCAAACAAAGAATGGACACTCTCTACATTAGACTGGGCATTAAGTGATCATGAATCGGAGTTTGAAGGAGTTCACAACGAAGAAATTAGCCAAAGCTTTTCTAATCTGAAAAGATTAATGAACGATATTAAAATAACGAACGTACGTATCGTTTCAGTAATTGAAGAGGTAAAGGAGAAATGGGAGAATGAGACTTCGAAAGAATTAAAGGAACTCAGAGATGTGTTACATAAAAGCCTAGGAGATGCATAGGGGGACAATACCCTGCCTGAAAAACGTTAGACTACTGTGAAATTGTGTCGCCTCTCCGAGGCTACCACCCTCCACGTATCCGTCTCACAGGGGTTCACACCCCTGCCTAAGGGCTGTCGTTCCTTCGGGACTAGTGGGGTTTCTGCGATTGCGTTGTGTGTAATCAACCCTCTTATTTGTGATTTGCAGAGACGCACGGCCATACGTCTCCACACCTCCATC
>Ga0247609_10004360_pt1 | contig 14108 bp, 11 predicted proteins | sample 172DNAGHGlowgp2_FD_193487 | JGI IMG/M metagenome (GOLD analysis project Ga0247609, IMG submission 193487) | Sheep rumen microbial communities from Palmerston North, Manawatu-Wanganui, New Zealand - 1728 DNA GHGlow gp2 | ecosystem: Host-associated > Mammals > Digestive system > Stomach > Rumen ...
TTCGAGCATTGTGAGCATGTCATTATATAGATTTTTATTTGTATGTGATTCTAAAAGCGATCTTATAGCAGATGCAGACCAGCCGTAAGCTCCTATCATTGCTTCTAATTCTGCTTCATTTGAAAGGTCAAATACTCCATCCGGACCGCATAAGTCAAAAAGACGAGAATCTACGTAATCTTCATTAAATGAATATGAATTAGAAAGACGATCATAATCAGCCGTAGAATATTCCCCCTTGGTGATTGTCATCAAACCATCAAGTCGAATATTCGAATAGTCACCTGATTGATATTTAGCATATAAATCACCAGTTGAATCAATAGCGCTGAAAGTAGCCTCAATTTTATCTTTGCGTATTGTTTTTTGTGTAGTTACATATCCGTTAGAATCTGTGTGTGTCTCAACACTTGTCGGATCAAAGTACATTTGCTCCGAGTAATCTGTCCCATCAATGGATAGCTTATATCCTACAGTTGTGTAATATATGTCGCTTGTCTTTTCCTTATCATAAAAAGTGACAACCCAATCACCATTTTCATTGACCGTAATTGATTTATCATAGGCATCGGAATCGCTATTCCAAGCATGTCCATCTATGGAGCATATATCAAACAATGTAACTGATGATATAACTGATATTAAACACGTTAATGCTGTAATACGTTTTTTGATATTTTTAAGCATAAGCGTACCTCAACCTTTTATTTATATTTAAAGTATAATATACTTTTTATAAGAATCAATACATTATATCGCTATACACAGTAACTCTAATCTATAAAATTTCAGTCAAATTTCTCTAAATGCTCTTGAACAAAGGAACTCGCTGATGCTATTATGATATTGGATAAATGTAAAATTGCAGATAGTGTAAATAGCCGATATTCCTTGTACAGAAATTTTTAGTACAAGGATTTTGTTTACTAAGTGAGCGGGTAAAAGCTTTAAAGCTGTTTACCCAAAAACCTTTATTTTTAGACAATACGTATCTATAATAGAGGTACAAGAGAAATTTTATAGTCCCTAAAGGGCTGACTGATTACCGTTTAATCAGAAGATGCCCTGAATGGGTTATCTTCTGTTCTACATAATAAAAAACACATAATTGAAGGGAGATAATCCATGAAACGTAAAGAATTTAAAGATTTAACTTTTGCGGATGATTTTATGTTCGCAAAGGTAATGCTAAATGAAAAGCTATGCAAACAACTACTTGAGATCATCCTTAATGTAAAGATTCGAAAGATAAGTTATCCTGAAGAGCAGAAAGTCATAGATCCTTCTTACGATAGCAAGAGCGTAAGACTTGATGTGTATGTTGACGATGATAAGGGGGTTGTTTACAATGTTGAAATGCAGACAAGTGATCCTGGAAATATCCCTAAGCGTACTCGATATTATCAGGGAATGATTGACCTAAACCTTATAGAAAAAGGCGAGGATTACTCAAAGCTTGCAAAAAGCTATGTAATATTTATCTGTACAAAAGATATCTACGGACTAGATAAACCTGCTTACAGATTTGAGAATTACTGTAAGGAGTATGATATCCCTCTTAAGGATGAAGCATACAAGGTTATCCTTAATGCCGCCTGTACAGAGCTTCAGGATACCGAACTTGGTAATTTCTTAAGATTTGTACATACTGGTAAGCCAACAGATAAGTTTACAGATGCACTGCTTAACGAAGTAGATGTAGTTAAACGCAATGAGAAGTGGGAGGTAGAATATATGACACTTCTGATGAGAGATAATGAAAAAATAAAATACGGAGATGCTCAAAGACTTATTCGAGCAGTACGGAAAAATATGGAAATATTTCACATTTCGCTTGAAAAAGCCTGCTACGCCTGTGATTCAACAGTTGAAGAGTACAATGAAGCAGTTGAATTGCTGGAAAATGAAGATGAAATACTCGAATAATTTTAAAATCAAATCAAAAACAACGCCAGAAAGCATATTGCTCTTGGCGTTGTTTTTCTTTTCTAGCGATTTTTTCTATATACCATAATTCCCGCTACAATCAATATAATAGCAATTATTCCTACTACAATCAGCATAACTGTACTAACTCCGGAATCCTCTGCATTAACCTCATTACTTTGCTCTATGCTACTTTCTGTTGAGGCTGCAGCTAAAGCTTCTTCAGATTTTACTTCTTTTTCAATAGTTTCCTGCTCTGCTTTTTCCTCAGCTTCTCGAACGCTCACAATATCAGTTTTCGAGACAATGATATTATCAAGGGCATTTGTTTTAAAAGTAATGCATCCCTTATCATCACAATCGGCCGTTGCAAATGTGTTATAGTCACTATCATCCTTTCCTCTAAGAAGATAAAATTTTTCTCCCTGCGTGCCGGAAACATTAAGAGTAATCTCAACCTCAGAAGGAAGCGTCTGCTCGGTTATAAATACTAACTGATATACATTCTCATATTTGGAGGTGTCAAGTTCTGCATAAGTAGCGGCAAGATCAACATCATCCTTTACTTCAATCTGCGGAAACTTAATAGAATAAGAAAACTCAGAATAGTCGTCCTTTTCTCCCTTATTAAAGAATTCAATCTTACCATCTTCTTTATTAGATAGAGTTTTTGAAACAGTACCTGCACTTACTACTCTATCCTCTGCATCTGCTTTTGTCTGAACAAAGCAGCTATCATCTACACCATCTGAAAGAAGCTCCACAAATGCTTTCTCCGCTTCATCTGAAACAGAATCATATAGTCCGTGAGATATTTCTTTTTTCTTTTCGGGTTCTTTTACTGATTCAGACTTTTTTTCGGATTGTGACTGAGTGGTTGCGGTCGGTTCAGATTGTGCTGGGGCTGATTCTGTTGCCTTAAGTTGCTCTTGCGAAGACTTGGTAGTAGGAATGGAAGCCTTTGATACCGTTCCAGTTTTAACAGCATGAATATATGATTTAATTCCATTAGCATCTGAACCATATCCGGCATTACTTGATGCTTGAATAAGTTCTGAAACGTTACTTAAGCCACTGATAATTAGATACTGCTCAGTAATTTGGCAACCACATTTCTCTTGTCTCATTCCATTAGTTGAATAAACAAAACCTTCTTTGTAAGAAGGACTAACGGAACCAATCGCATTATAGTACGGCGTATAACAACCTGTCTGCATACACTGATAATATGTTGATGCAACACTAACCCCATATTTCGATTCTATAGCATTAAGTAGTTCTGCTGTCATATGACCTTCAGTTGTGTCCGTAGTCATAGTTGTACCATTATAAGCCATGTACGTATATGTACTATTTGGATCATATGAGCCTGCAACTAATGCTGTTAAAATATGATCTTTGTAATTACAGCTTAGCAATATCACTGATGCAAGAAACGCAATCACTATGTATTTTGTTCTAGTTTTCATTTTTGCCTCCATACAATCACAAAAAGATAAAAAGTTTCTTGTTATTAGTATAATATACTTTTATTTTATATAAATCAAATTTTTATATAAATACCGTCTTTAAGTTATACTTGAAAACTTATTTAATACCTCAAGCTCATCATAAATCTTCATCTCATGCTTATAATTTTCTTTTTTATCTTGCACAATCATATCTGCATAGCGGTCAATATCATTTTTTGATAAAACAGGTTCTCCATCAAAAACATAGGTCGAAATAAGCCCTGTTCTCATGATTGGATAGTTTGTTTCGTTTATAATCTCGATTGAGTTATTTGCTACTACAATCGCACTTTTAACGATATCTTTTATTTCTGAATTACCACTTTTTTCAGTTAAGAATTTTATTAACTGCCCTTTATGCCTTTCAGACTGCATGATAACGTTTTCTTTTTCAACTATGTCGTTATGCTTTACACATCCATCATTGGATATATGCAGTACGCCTTTTGAATAATTCTTGATCTCAATCGTATAAATTCCACAATTATTGATAATGATCGCATCATTCTCAAAATCCGTGTTGCCGGCACTAAGCCTTACATTTGGCAAAATAACACAATCCCCACGTTTAACCAGATCAAGATAATCCACTACGGCTTTCTCACCGTCATCACCTTTAAGGATTCCGTTTGACTCTTCAAAAATCTTTTTACATATTTCAGGAAGAAAACCGCAAATATTATCGCATAAAGTATTTACCGGGCATTCTGAAGATATATCAAAGATATCTCGAAATCTTTTATCGAAAGCAACGTCTGCACTTAATAAATCTTGTATTTTTTTCGTTACTTCGTAGCTCTTTGACTCTATTTTTGCATACTCAATTCCAAAGAACTTCCATGTGCTTATATCATCCACAATCTCATAGTCTACGATTTTTCTTATTCTTTCGCAGTAATCTTCATTCGTTATAAATTCGCTTTTTTCGGCTTTTGAAGCATATAGCTCCATCATAGTTTCAGGACTTTTTTTATTTATATTTATAGATGGAAGCGAAGATATAAAGAAATATCCACGGTTTAAGCTATAACAACATCTTAGATTTAAAAATCTCGCTCTATTTAGTCCAGGCACTTTTACAGAAACGACGAATGCATAACCTCGCTTCATTTCAAATCGTACATTTTTGCTAATATTCCAGCCTATAGCATCCGGATAGAAAGAATGGATAGTTTTGTCTAGCTCTATGTCATAATCGCAGGGGCCAAGCGAATTGTTATAACCATTATTTTTCCACCCACAATACGCGCAAAATTTATCTTCCATATCTATCGTTTTTTGACATTGGGGACATATAAGTTTGTCTGACATAAGAAAGCCTTTCGATTGATGTGACGTAAAAGAACTTATAATAAGCAAATTATAGGATATTTTGACGAACAAAAAAAGCCTTTAAAGGCATTTTCCATGCCCTTAAACGACTTTTTCCCTATCACTTTATTTCTCTATGGTCTGCACTTCGTACATGGACTATATCCGTGTGCTGCAAGCTCTCTTCTTGATGAAAAGCTCCTTTGCTTTCTATCTTCGTCTGTAAGCTCACCGCATTCTTTCTTATGGTAAAGTTTATCGTCTGTTATATAATATTCCTTCATCGGCGCGAACTCACTTCCGCTGAAAGCATATGTATTTATCACTGCAGAACCATTATTAATCTGCTTTCCTTGATAAAAAGAAATTACTGACGGATACTCTACCATCTCCATCCAATCGCTCATGGAAATCTGCGGCATCTCGAACACATAATCACTTCTATCTGAATTAGTCCACTGCCTCTCTAAATTCTCATTATTTATGTAATACTCAACCTGATCTTCTACCAGATCTGCTACATATTCATTTCTATAAGCTGCGTATTTTTCGTAATCTGATAAAAATAAAAGCTCTGAAGGGCATCCAAGTTTCTTATATACTTCTTTGGGTGTTCCATCATATACTATATCTTCTCCCTTTTTAGAAACTTGAACCCTATTCCCTAAAAAGAACCTTATATAATAGATATCGCTCCCTGATATTGTCTTACTGTAGGATGTAAGTGATGACATTTTAGATGTAAGCATATCATTCTCAAAAGTGTTGTACCACACATAAAATCCATTAACATCCATAAGAAGTATTACCGGGATATTCTTATATAAAATCATTCTATTGATTGACGGCTCTGAGTCTATTTTTCCATCCTTTGCAGTAGCTTCTTCAAATGATATAAGGAAGGTATTAAAAAAAGCATCAATAACACTTTCTCTTACATCTTTAGTGGCCATTACGGCATACCCGCTCTCATCATATTCCATCCTTTCAGTAGCCGTTCTACAGGCTTCTGTCAGAATCTTAGAATACTGAGTATTTAACCTTGATGCTACTTCATTTGCCGTTCCTCTTACTCCCATATAGGCAGAAAGCGTAAGTAACATTATTCCAAGAAATATTGCTATTCTACTATTCATTAGGATGCCTCGTTTCCTACTCCAGCTCCATACGTATAATAAATTTCAGGAGAATACTTTGTTACAAGAAAGATATTGGCAAGTCTCTTTGCTATTGAGACATTTGCCTGTTTAACAGATACGGTGATATAATCTCCATTCTTCATTGAATAAACATCATCAACTGTAAGCTTTCCAAGCTCACCTACTATTTCTGACTGACTATCCGGAATATAAGCAGCTTCATATTTAATATCATTTTCAGACGGATAATATGTTTCTGACAAAACAGTTATACTAATATCGTATATATTACCCGTGCCTTCGAGAGCATCAAGAAACTTTCTGTAGTCCTGTCCGGTAATATATCCCTGTGAACGAACCTTCTCAACAAAACAATTTACATCTTCTGCAACTATTGACTGCACAGATGAATTGACCTGTGCAGAATTTTGCTGTAAAGGAGCTATCAGCGCAATAAATATAAGCATAAGGACTGCCAAAAAACCTGTTATAAAATCTCTCATTATTTATCCTCATCAAAATATCAGTTTGCTACCTGCTGGTCGACCTGATCCTGAATATCTTCTTCGATGTGATAATGCTCAGAACAATTGATCTGCTCAAGAACATCGATTATATTGTTTTCCTGTATCTGCTGTCTTACCGCAAGCTGCTCATTCGCTTTCTTCTCAACCTCAGCAAGAACAGTTTCTTCATCAAAGCTATCTTTGTGAAGCTTAAGCTCTACCATTCCCCGTATCTTGGATCCATCTGCAATATTTACTTTTTTCGCACTTACATTTCCTGCAATATACGCAGTACTTGCAACATTAACAATTGCATCTGAGTTGACATTTCCTTTTATCAGACCACTTATTGAAATATCTCCGCTTGCGTCTACATCGCCTATTACTGCAGCTCCTTCAAATATATCCGCTGTATCATAAGAAAATATTGTTCCTTTGATATGTGCATTTTTTCCTGCAATCTGAACTTTAAAAGCTTCAATATCTCCATTTACGCCACCGGTGATTCCAACAACTGACTCAGTCTTTACATTTCCAACTACAATTCCTTCTATTGAAAGCGGTTCTGAAGATAAGATATCTCCAACAATAGTCGTCTTCTTTGCTATAAGAGTTCTATCATCTCTTACTCTTAATGATGTTTCCATAGCACTGTCTCCTCTCTAATAAACCTTTTCATAAATTGACTTATTTTCATCTATCTTCTTAACAAAGCGATCTCTTTCTGTAAATGTGCCAAAAATATATGTGATTTTCTTATAAGCTTCGCTCGTATTATCTCCTGCGCGAAACATTGCTATATCATTCTTATCAAATACGTATGTGTCTGAAATGAGCTGTACAAAACCATCGCCCTCATAATTCACAATATCAAAATATACTTGGCTTGCTGATAAATACGGAAATTCTTCCTTTTTCTTCTGTTCGCTATCTGTTTTGATTCCATACACACTATCACTGATTTCAGCCATATTTGACTTATCTTCCACTTTTCTTCCCGTATAATCAATTAAGCTACTAATAAGTGGCACCGCAACTAATATCGATGCCACTCCAATAGCTAGTAAGATTCTTGAAATAGAAAATTCTATACCATTAGTTAATGCGTCTATCATATAACCGCCCCGCTACCTTTTACATTAACTTATCTGCTTAAATACCACTCCGATAAATGTTCCATTTGCATCATATATAATTCCTGCATCACTATCAGCAGCACTTGCAACTCTAAATCGCGCTACAGGATTAATATATGTAGATGACTCAGATGCATTCTTTGCAAGAGCCATTGCCTGATTGAATTCCTCGTTTGTCATTACCTCATCAATCTTGGGAAGAGTTGTTGTTGACTCAGAACAATTCTTGTAGATATAAGATGTTGTTCCCCCGGCAGCGTTGGTTACTACAATAAAATAATTTGTTGAGTTCTGAGCCTTCGCTATATACTGAAGTACCTGCTGTCCCGTGATGGTTGTACCTGCAAGACCTTTAAGGTCTGAATTGATTACCGTTGCAAGCTCTGCCTGAGCCTGATCTGCTGCATCCTGAGCAGTTTGTTGATTAGATCTATAATTGCTCACAACGAAAGCAATAAATAAGCAAGCAATTGCAAGACCTGCACCGAATAAAATAATTTTATGTACTGTCTCCATAATTAATTTCCTCCTGTAACAAAACAATATTTATACTATTATTATATTATACTTTTAGCAACTATTTGTAAATAATTTTACATGCCTCCGAGCGCCTGTTTTAGAGAATCCTGCATAGTCAAAGCCATCTTAACGATAGGGAATACAAGCTGACCAAAAATAACTAACATTATTGGAATTAATGCAAGAATAGATGATATGCTGGCATTACTCTTACTTCTCTCATCTTGCTCCTGTTGTCTCATATCACTGTAATAACTTCTATCTCCTTCTATAGTAGAAAATGCTCTCTCAACGCCAACGTTGTCTATATTTAAGAGATTATCGCAATAGGACTTAAACAATACGGATGGATCTTCCTGCATTTTTTGAATTGCTTTTGATTCCCCATGCGGGAGATCAATAAGGCATTGTTCAATACGATATCTAAAACAATAAGAGAATTTTTCAAGCCATACAAGAATCTGCTCCAAGTTCATTCCCGTTACATGCATTAGTATGAGTGATACTGTCTGCATCTTTGTGATCTCTTCAACCTCTTCCTTCTTTGCCTGCTTTATCTGTACTGCAAGAAGTATATCCGGGATTTTGAATAATAGAACTGCAAACAACACACTTACGATAAGATAGAACCATTTATAATACGTATTCTGATATGCCTCTATCCTTGATACTATAGTTTTTGCCATAGTATCGGCATATTCACTTCTTATGCCATATTCCTGAACGAGCTTTTCCGAAATTTCCCCTTCTGATAGCTGTTCATAATCAATGTCTTTATACATCTCAGCAATCTGTTTCGAAAAATCATCCATTTGCTCAACATAACTTTCTGATAAAACAAATGCACTTTCATAATCCTTAGCAAAATCTTCAAAAGCCGTTACTCTGGCTCTTATGATTGCGGATGTAAGAATAATATTCATTATCACAAAGCCACCTATCGCAAACACCCATTTTTTAACATAGAAAGCATTTACTCCTGTCCTATCCTTTACTGTAAGAAGATCATCATTGATCCTTATTGACTTTGTATAATGCTTTCTGTTGTATGCTCTTAATATCCTATTTAGGAATGGCAGTGCCGCTAATTTTGTATAAATAGAACATTCCTTTAGCTGCATCGCTTTTTTACTTTTTAAAGCCTGCACGACCATGTATAGAAACAGAATTATCGCAACTTCTAATGTCATTATGATTGTTCCATAGATTGACTTGTAATAACTTGCCAGCTCTGGAAACTCATGAACAGACCACATTTCCAACGGTTTAATAATCAACATCGGCATCAAAATGATAAAGCCAAGTGATTTAAATCTTGAATTATTCCTTTTATAGTAATTTATCTCATTACTAACTTCCTCATTCAGATATATGTTATTTTTGATAAACATTGATTGACCATCTATCTTTTTATCTCCATATTCCTGAATAGTCTGGCAGATTGCCATAAATAACATAAGGAAATTATTAGGTGCCTTATCTGTATACTTATCTGATTCACTTCTGATATTTACAGATGTAAGCGCTTTGTAAATACTCTCTGCATGAGCCCCTATTTCCGGTGGATTATTATCAAGTGTAAGCTTAACCGCATCCGCCGGATCTGTCTGCAACTTGTTGTAATTAGAAATGATATTGGTTACAAACTCTCTCATCTGCTTAAGAAGTTTAAAATCAAGCTTGTCGGTTGCAGACGTTGTTGCTTCTTCAAGAAGAAGATATATCGCAACAAGTCCTGACATTATAAAAAACAGATCCCCCTGCGCAAGAAATAAAACAATAAATATACCTCCCAAGGCAAGAACATATTGAGAAAGAAGTGTCCTCGTTGTCAAAAATTCAACAGACACATTCTCCGCAGGATATGTAATAGACACTTTATGCCGGATTCTTGCATATCTTTTTTTAAAAATAGGCGTGTTTTTAAATATATAACTTGCTCCATATAGGAAATTTATCTTGAAGCTCGTTTTTTTCTTTTTCTTTCCAAAATATTTTTCCAGTTTCAACTTGTAGCTATATATAGCAAGCCCAATTAATATGATTACCGAAATAACCATTACAATAAGTGCAAATCTATTTCCCATACTCTCGTCCTATCATGCATCAATCCTTGAACACGTCTTTGCTTGAGATATCGCCGTATCCTCTTTTTTTAGCTGCTTCTCAAGCTCCTCAAGGTAACTATAATCTTTTTGGAATTGGGCATATTCATGTTCTGATACAGTTGATTTAATCTTTTCAAACATTGCATCATCAAAACCAATAAATTCGTATCTATCGAACTCTTTGTTATACCTACATACATCCATCCATGTAAATGTACTTCTGTCTGTAAGACGCTTTCTAAACTCATCCTCGTTAAGAATTTTATCTCTTTCAATATCATTTGATTTAGAAAGGTCTTCTACTGGATATTTTTCTCCGAACACAGGCTTTATATATGTTATCCTTTCAACATATCTGTGTCCCGATTCATTTTCCAAGTGGATGTCAATATTGATACACTCGGCAACCATTTTATCCACGCTACTTTCATTGGTGAAGCTTAGACATTTCATTACATCGTTCCTAATTGCCGTAATAAGCTTATAAGCAGATTCTGCATGGTGGGTAAAAAGCGCCATTTTTGAAGCAACTTTTGCAGTTTGAATTACCCATGTTGTTGCTTCAGCACTAGCAGCCTCACCGATTATTGTTATATCAGCAGATGATTTTTTCAAAAAATCAAGTCCATCTTGTGCAGATATACTCTCTGTTTCAACGAACGATACCATATTTCTCTTTGGATATGTGAAATTAAGATTTAACTCACGTGTTTGTTCCATAGTCCTTATAGAGTACTCAGGTTTTATAAACCGAACATTACTTTTGAGCATTGTGGTTTTTCCGGTACCCATACCACCAGAAATACATGTATTAAATAATCCTTTCATTATCCATTTAGAAATAGTGATTGGAATGTCTGCTCCCCTATCTCTTATAAGCGCTTCCGGTGCAACTGATGGAGCGGAATCAAATTTTCTTACAATAAATCCCGGGCCCATTGCAAAAGGATCTCTAAAAACAACTACTCTGGATCCATTCTTCATTGTAGAAACAACTTTGCCTTCATTTTTTGATAGTGTCGTTGGTGGTTCATATTTATAAATATTTTGAGTTACTCTCATAAGTTCATCCTGTGATCCAAATGAAAGCGCCGATACCTTAATCTTTTTACCATGATTGACTATCCATACGGACTTATATGAATATTCAGCGTCCTGAAGGTCTTTATCTTGTATATCATATTTACCTGCAGGAATACCATTTACTCCCCCTTGTACTTCATCAACCGATGTATCTAGAAGCGTATCGGCAACTCCGAGAGCAAACTGATCTTCAAAAATTCTTTGAGCTAACAGATTTAGCTTATCCTGATATGTCAGAATGACCTCATTTTTTACTATTACATCTTGATAAGCCTTCTCGATTCTTTCTGGTGTTATATCGTAAAAATCAAGAAGCTCAGGAACAATGTTTCCATTTTCATCAACATATGTGATTACATTTCCTTCCTCGTCCGTTGCCTCAATCGGAGCATCAAGATTATTATCAGAAATCATCTTTTGGATTCCTTCACTGCCATAAGGAACTATCTTCTTTTTCTTTGTCTTTCTATCTATGACTTCATGCTCAAGCATGTTTGTATAGTAATAAAGGAGGATTGAAAACTTATCCCTTATCTTAAGTGCCTTGGGAAGTGAAAAAGGAATGATATTTTCTATAGTCTTATCGGTAACATAAAACTTTCCCCTTTTATCAGTTATGATCCTTATTATCTGATGCTTAAGAAACTTCTTAGCTTTGGAATCACCGTGCGCTGCATTAAACTGTGCCTCACGAAGTTCTGACTTAAGTATTTCTCTTTGTTTTGCCTGTTGTTCTGTAAGGTCAAGATCTTTTAGCTGCTGGCGTATCGTAGAAGAAATATTTTCATAGACATAATCTCCTATTGAAGCCAGTGAAGAAATGTTATCAATTCCTTTACTGTTATCTTCAAAAGAAAGCGTCTTTTTTATAAACAGACTCAATCCTATTGTGAATGCAATAAGGATAAGAACAATGATTATTAGATTTATTCCCATGACTATCTCCCGCCGAGCATCTGATCAAGAAGATCATCTGCTCTGTATTCATTTTCACCAACTGCCTTTACATCAGAAACCTGCACTTCTTCTTCAAGATAGATTACCTTTTCGGCCTTATATTCTTTATCCGATTCAAGAGCGTCCTCTTTAATAAATGCTGATTTCTGTTCCTTTTCTATTTTTCCCGATATGTCAGTATTTTCGATGTCATCAACATCTGTTTGCATATCAATCTCAGTTTCAGCTATTGCTGTCTGAATGATCTGCTTTTCCAGTTCATCTTCAGTAACTTCCTCTAAGAATATTCCTTCAGATGCCTTATTCTTTTTATTAAGCAAACGCCTGTCTTTCTTTTCCTGCTTTTTTGCTTTCTTCTCTGCCTTTTTTTCAAGCTTTTGCTGTTTTATTTTTTCTTTTTTCTCTTTCTTTTCTCTCTTTTTATCTATCTCTAAGTGCTCTGGTTTCTTTTCCTCTTTTTTTGCCGATCTTTCGATTCTCTTAAGGTCAGATTCTTTTTCTTCAAGATATTGTTCGTTTACTCCAAATTCCTCATACTCCACATCCTCTGTTTCTGCAAGAGTCTGAGTATCAATCCCTATATTCTTAGCTATATAAGGTTTTCTTAAGAATCTCTTTATCTCCGTTTCGTTAACAGTAACTGATCCGTCCGGTAATACAACAAGTTTTACTCTGCTTTCATTAGACTCATTCTTAGGGGATAATTTTTTTATACCGTTTAAAGAATCATCCTGTTCCAACTTCTTTTCCATAAATAAGAAGTTATTTATCTTTCTTAATGAATCGATTACCGAATAATTAATTCCGGATACAACCGCTGACAGGTTATCTGTAATATATGTACTTATCCTTCCGGAGTTAGTTGCATCACTTAAAAGAATATTGTAAGGAAGTATAAATACGTTCTTTGATTTATATTCCTTTCTCATAAAACGGATATTGTATACTGACTCTTCGGAGAAATCGTTTACTACAATAATCCTTTTTATATTTGGATTCTCAACACTTTCTCCTTTAAGCTCTGAAGTATTCTGTCCTACACAGATTACTTCATTGTCTGCTAATGTTCTTAACTGTTCCAAAAGTTCCTCATTCTTGCCATTTGCAAGAATGATTACATTGTCATATGGCGCATCAGCTTCTGTATTTCCAGCAGCACTTTTTATGATCTGCTTAAGCCCCTGAATGTTCTCTGAAACTGTATATTCAATCTTATCGGTATTGGATCTGGTAGCAACATCCAGTTCATGTCGTTCCTTTGAGATAGGTAGAATCAATGCATCGAACTGTTTATCTGTTATAGCACCTGTTGCTGCCCTTGCCAGAAGCGCATCAATTCCTGTTTCATCGGTGTTATTCTCATATCCATAAGTTTCTTCTTCATCAGAAGGCACATATCCTGAAAGTTCATAACTTATATCAGAAAAGTTATTAGCTACCTGTAGAATAAGAGTTTTTCTATGAAGATCAAAAGCCGACATTGATGCAATACACGCTGCAACCTTCATTGCTCCGTTATGTGATCTTTTTGTACCTCTTACTATTGTTACCATCATCTTCTCCTAACATATCTTCTGTGCAAACTTATTGATTGTTTTCTTATCTGTACGTCTATCTATATAAGCAACGGCCTCCGTCACAACATCCTTGTACGGTCTTGTGAAACTCTTGAATGCTTGGAGTCCGTTATAAACAAGTCCCTGATAACATGCAGCATCCGTAATATCATAATCAACAATCTGATGTCCTAAATCTGTATAAACATCTGCTTTTCCTATATTAAGAATATCCGCAACCTTCTTCTCGGGTGTGATACCAATTGCTCTGTCAACAAATACAAGATGTACATCTTTTCTTATCTCATCCGATGAACTTCTAAGCTTTTCAATATCAAACTTGTTATAGGTAGTAA
>Ga0247609_10004361_pt1 | contig 14105 bp, 10 predicted proteins | sample 172DNAGHGlowgp2_FD_193487 | JGI IMG/M metagenome (GOLD analysis project Ga0247609, IMG submission 193487) | Sheep rumen microbial communities from Palmerston North, Manawatu-Wanganui, New Zealand - 1728 DNA GHGlow gp2 | ecosystem: Host-associated > Mammals > Digestive system > Stomach > Rumen ...
CGTTTTTGGCTAAGCACGCTTGATGTAATCCACAATCCAGGCTCCCACTTCCTTGGTGCCGTATTTCTCGCCGCCTTCCACCTGTATCTCGGGGGTGCGAACGTTTTGGTCGAGGCTTGCATTTACGGCTTCTCGGATGAGTTTTCCCTCATTTTTGAGGTCAAAATACTCGAAAAGCATGGCTACGGATAGTATTTGAGCCAGCGGATTGGCGATATTCAAGCCCTTTCCTTGCGGCCAGCTGCCGTGAATGGGCTCAAAAACGGGCGTAGAACTGCCTGTCGAGGCGCTCGGAAGCAACCCCATGCTGCCGGTAATGCAGCTGCCTTCGTCGGTCAGGATGTCGCCGAAAGTGTTCTCCGTCACAATTACGTCGAAGAAACGCGGGTCTTGTATCATCCTCATCGCAGCATTATCCACATACATGAAGTCCGTCGTGACATCGGGATACTCGCCCATCATCTCTTGTGCCACTTTACGCCACAAACGACTGGAAGCCAAGACGTTAGCCTTATCGACAACCGTCAGATGCTTTCTGCGGGCACGCGCATATTGGTAACCGACACGCAGGATTCGCTCCACTTCGGGGCGGCTGTAGTAGTTCGTGTCGAGCGCATCCTCCACGCCTTCTGCGTTAATCGCAGGCTCCTGCTTCTTGCCGAAATACATGCCGCCAGTCAGTTCGCGGATGCAAACAAAGTCTGCTCCACGCACCAGTTCGTCCTTGAGGGGCGATTTATGCACCAGGCAGTCGAAAGTCTCCACGGGACGGATGTTGGCATAAAGGCCGAGTTTCTTTCGCATAGCCAGCAATCCCTGCTCGGGACGCACCTTGGCCGAGGGATTATTGTCGAACTTCGGGTCGCCCACGCTAGCAAAAAGCACCGCATCGGCCTCCTTACAAGCCTGGAACGTCTCTTCCGGGAACGGGTCGCCCACTTCGTCGATGGCATGAGCACCGCAAAGCGCTTCCTTGTAACTAACTTCGTGACCGAACTTCTCGGCAACTGCACTAAGCACGGCCACACCTTGTTCCATGATCTCCGGGCCGATACCATCGCCCGCCAAAACTGCGATTTTAAGTTTCATATTATTAATAATGTAATTATTTGCGGCACAAAGTTACAACATTTAATTCAATATTCAAAATAAATAAAATCAAAATATGGGCGGCCACTGTTTCCTATGAACGCTTTGCCTTCATTTCAGCTGCGACAAGCATATAAGTAAGGAAACCTGGCACAACGCAATTAGACCTAATAAGCAAGGACTTCTGCCGCTATCTGATGGAGGAAATCCCGCAGGTGCTCTCTTTCATGTACGACTACGTGGCCGGAGCGAAAGGCCTTAGAGAGGAAAGAACAAACAGGAGGAAGGCCGCGTAGAGAGAAAGAGAAAAAGTGAGTCCAATATCAATATCAGTTATATCAATTAAAAAAAAGGGGGTGGGTGTTTCTTCCTATTGCTATATAACTTATTAATATATAAATAATTATATATATAATAAGAGGAAAGCACACCCCTCAAAAATAAACTGATATAATTGATATTGATATTGTAAGCTCTAAAAGTCCTAATCAAATTTCATCTAAAAAGCTAACATTCAATGAAATACGACATCACAACAAACAAGGCACCTAAGATGCCTAACCTCGGAAAGGGTACAGAATGCATCAAAATCCTGCTCTCACAGGCCTCAAAAGATATGCACGAACCCCTTGTTCCGATGCTTTTTCCCTCTCTTGGCGCACATATCAGCGGCGCAGAATTTCTGTATCCCGACCGCAGTTGGAAGGAAATGTGCGGATTAATGGCCAATCTGGTTGGCGAATCGGGGTGTAACAAGGGTCAATTGACCGATTTAGTGAAAGCAATTTGTCGCGATTTCCACCGGCACGACGAGGCCACAACTACACTTGAAATTTGAACAGAAACAACAACTTTTTTCGCAGAAAATAATCGGCAAAACACTTGCATAATTCAAGATTTTTTCGTACCTTTGTAGTGTTCTTAGAACAGAAGCTCAACACAGAGAAAACAAGGGCCCGTTTTCTTTGTATGAGGCATACCACATATAAATAAGGACACGCAGCGGCGCATCCTTATCCCATTTAGATTCTTTGATTTATTTTATCGCGACTATCCCTTATTCTCGTCTTCGAGGAGGTTGAGCATCTTGATGGTGCTCTTGATGGCAGCCTCGGTCTGGTCGGCATCAAGGCCTCGCGTACGGAGGATGCGGTCGTTCCAGTTCCAAGTAATGACGGTCTGCACAAGGGCATCGGTTCGTCCTCCTGGAGGAATGCTGACGGTATAGTTGGTCAGCCAAGGGAAGTTGCGGCCAAGGCGGTCCTTGTAGATGTGTCGGATGGCACGAACAAAGGCGTCGAACTGACCATCGCCCTTAGCACTTTCCTCGTAGGTCTCGCCATTCACTTCAAGGCGAACGCTTGCCAAAGGCTTCAGGCCGTAAGCCGTCGTCACCACGTAAGAGAGCAGTTTGACGTGCTCTTCAGGCGCTCCATGCTTCAGGACATCGCTCACGATGAATGGAAGGTCTTCCTGCGTGACGAGTTCCTTCTTGTCGCCCAACTCGATAATGCGCTCTGTAACGCGCTTCGTCTGCTCGGGAGAGAGCTCAAGCCCAAGTTCTTCAAGGTTGCGAAGGATGTTGGCCTTGCCCGAGTTCTTTCCAAGCGCATACTCACGTTTTCGACCGAAACGTTCGGGCAGAAGGGCATTCTGATAGAGCCCTGCCTTATTGTCGCCATCAGCATGAACGCCAGCAACTTGCGTGAAGACGCTCTCGCCTGTAATGGGTTTGTTTGGCGGAATGGCTATACCACTGTAACTTTCCACAAGACGAGACACTTCGCCCAAGCGGCTCTCGTCAATATGGGTGAGAACATGAAGGTGGTCTTTCAGGACGGCCTGCACGCTTGCAAGAGGCGCATTTCCAGCTCTCTCGCCCAAGCCGTTGACGCTGGTGTGGATGCCCTGACAACCTGCAGTAACGGCGGCAAGCACATTGCTGATAGCAAGATCATAATCATTATGGGCATGAAAGTCGAAACGGCACGTCGGATAACGCTCAACCATTTGACTCATGAAGCCCGAAAGTACGATGGGATTGAGGATGCCAAGTGTGTCGGGCAGCATGATGCGCTCTATCGGCATCTCGTTTAATTTATCCATCAAGCCAAAGACATAGTCGGAACTGTCTTTCATGCCGTTGCTCCAGTCCTCGAGATAGAGGTTGACGCTTACGCCTTTTGACTTCGCATAGTCAATCGTGCGACGGATATCGCCGACATGTTCCTCGAGTGTCTTGTGGAGTTGACCTTCGCAGTGCTTCCTACTTCCTTTGCAAAGGAGGTTCATGCACATGCAACCACTCTCCACAATCCAGTTCACACTCTTCGTCTCATCCACGAAACCGAGCACCTCTACCCTATCGAGCTTGCCATTCTGACTCGCCCAACGCGAAATGCTCTTCACGGCCTCCATTTCGCCTTCCGAGACACGCGCGCTCGCCACCTCAATCCTATCAACATTCAGGTCTTGCAGCAAAGCACGAGCTATCATGAGCTTCTCGTGAGGCATGAAGCTGACGCCGCTGGTCTGTTCACCATCGCGAAGGGTGGTGTCCATTATCTCTATCGTTCTATTATCCATAGAAGGAATTATTAGTAGATAGAAGAAGTTAGAAGAAGATATGTCGCTAGCGACGAAGATAGAAGACAACACATTGACGGTCTGAACTATCGTCCTCTATCTTCTTCTATCTTCTTTTATCTTCAAAGTTAAGAATTTTCTCCTTATTTGCCAGCAGGAAATCGATGTCGTCGTAGGCATTCATCAGGCAGTACTTCTTGTAGCTGTTGATGGGGAACTGCTCGCTATGGCCTGTCGTGAGATTCGTTACGGTTTGGTTTGGCACATCCACCTTCACTTCGGCTTTCGGATTCTCCTTGACCGTCCGGAATAGTTCTTGCTGAAATTCGCGGCTCACAATAACGGGCAGCACGAAGCAATTCAGCAGGTTGTTGCGATGGATGTCGGCAAAACTGCTGCTTATCACCACTCTTGCTCCAAAGCCTGCAATCGCCCAAGCAGCATGCTCGCGACTCGATCCCGAGCCCCAGTTCTGCCCGCCTATGATGATTTCGTGGATGCCTTTGCTTGGAGCCTCCGAGAACTCAGGCTTGTTCATCACAAAATCTGGTATTGGTTTGCCTTCAGCATCATAGCGAAGGTCGTGCATGAAGGCCTCGCCATAGAACTTGGGGTCGCGTGTGGTGAAGGCAAGATAACGTGCAGGGATGATGTTATCCGTGTTGTTGTTGTCAATCTCGATAGGAATGCAAGTTGACTGTATGATGTCGAATTTCTGTTTCATAGCCTTACATCTTTCGTGGATCTGTAATTACACCTGTTATTGCACTTGCTGCCACTACAAGCGGAGAAGCAAGAACCGTGCGTGCTCCGGGGCCTTGACGGCCGACGAAGTTTCTGTTGGAGGTAGAGATAGCGAGCTTACCTGCAGGCACTTTGTCGGGATTCATCGCCAAGCAAGCTGAGCAGCTGGGCAAGCGAAGTTCGAAGCCTGCTTCCTCAAGCACCTTATCGATGCCTTCGTCTATGATTTGCTGACGTACCAACCAACTGCCAGGCACAAGCCAAGCCACCACATTCGCCGCCTTCTTCTTGCCTTTCACGACAGAAGCAAAAGCACGGAAGTCTTCGATGCGTCCGTTCGTGCAAGCTCCTAAGAAACAATAATCTACAGGAGTTCCTTCAAGCTTTTGTCCAGGCTTGAACTGCATATAGTCGAGCTGGGCAAGGAACTGAGCACGGTCTGCTTCGGGAATGCTTTCGAGTGTCGGAATGCATTCATCAATAGCGATACCAGCACCCGGGTTCGTTCCGTAAGTGATGCGCGGTTTGATGTCCTCTGCACGATAGGTTACCTCCTTATCGAAGACAGCATCTTCGTCGCTCTTGAGCTTCTTCCACTCCTCGACAGCCTTGTCCCAAGCCTCGCCCTTCGGAGCATATTCGCGTCCCTTTAGGTAGGCAAAAGTTGTTTCGTCGGGGGCAATAATGCCAGCACGACTGCCCATCTCGATAGAAAGGTTTGAGAGCGTGAGACGGCCTTCCATCGACATATTGCAAATGGTGCTGCCAGCATATTCCACAGCATAACCCGTGGCTCCGCTGGTTGTCATTTGTGCCATGATGTAGAGGGCAACGTCCTTGGCTGTCACGCCCGGCTGAAGTTCGCCCTCGATATTGATGCGCATGGTCTTGGGCTTCTGCTGCAGAATGCATTGAGAAGCAAGCACTTGAGCCACTTCGCTCGTGCCGATACCCATCGCGATGGCTCCTACCGCTCCGTGAGTCGAGGTATGCGAGTCGCCACAAACAATCGTCATACCTGGCAAGGAAAGAGCCTTCTCAGGACCAACAACATGAATGATGCCGTTATCCTTCGTTCCCATAGCAAAGTGGCGGATGCCGAACTCCTTGCAATTGGCGGCAAGCGTCTCCACCTGCTTGCGTCCGACAGGGTCGTCAATACGTTCCTGCTGGTCGCTCGGCGTGTTATGGTCGGGCATAGCTATGATGTGGTCAGGACGGAAAGCCTTGATACCTTTGTCGCGAAGCGTGTCGAAAGCCTGCGGACTTGTCACTTCATGAGCATACAGGCGGTCAATATAAAGCTGTGTCGGCCCGTCCTCGACGTTCTGCACTACATGCTTATCCCAAATTTTATCAAAGAGTGTTTTCATTTGAACTTATTTATACAATCAATATACGCTTCCACCGAAGCCGTTACGATATCTGTGTTGGCGCCAAAGCCGTAATAGACCTTGCCGTCGTATTCCACTTGCATGTGGACCTTACCCATGTCGTCGGAGCCCTTCGATATGGCTTGAATGGTGAACTCGCGAAGTGTCATCTGACGCTTGATGATGGTCTTTAATGCCTTGATGGCTGCATCGACAGGACCGTTTCCTGAAGCTGCACTCTCGAACTTCTCGTTGGCAATAAGAAGGCCGATACTTGCCACGCTGCGAACACCCTTGCCCGTCGTAACCTGCAGATAATCAAGCTTGACGTTATGAGAAGCAGAGCGATCTGCGCCTGCCAATACCAAGATGTCGTCGTCTGTGATTTCCTTCTTCTTGTCGGCAAGTTTGAGGAACTCCTCGTAAACCTTATCCAAGCGTTCGCCGTCGATATCTACGCCATTCACGCTCAGACGATGTTTCAGGGCAGCACGACCGCTTCTTGCCGTCAGAACGATAGCGTTATCGTCGATACCCACATCCTTGGGATTCATGATTTCGTAAGTCGAAGCATTCTTGAGGACGCCATCCTGATGGATGCCGCTGCTGTGAGCGAACGCGTTCCTGCCCACAATCGCCTTGTTTGGCTGAACGGGCATGTTCATCAAGGAGCTGACCATTCGGCTTGTCGGGAAGATTTTCGTTGTGTTGATATTCGTGTCGATACCCAGGTCGGGATGCGTCTTGAATATCATGGCAATCTCTTCGAGCGAAGTATTGCCAGCCCTTTCGCCAATGCCGTTTATCGTTACCTCAGCCTGACGAGCGCCATTCAGTATGCCTGCCACGGTGTTAGCCGTAGCCATGCCGAGGTCGTTATGACAATGTGTTGAGAGGATGCTCTTGCCGGCAGCAAAGGCATCAACATGCTCGTAGAGATATTTTATCTTCTCGCCGTACTCGTATGGTGTGCGGAAGCCTGTTGTGTCGGGAATATTGCAGACGGTAGCACCAGCCTTCGTGACGGCTTCGATGACGCGAGCCAGGTACTCATTATCCGTGCGTCCAGCATCTTCAGCATAGAACTCCACGTCTTCCACGTACTTTTTGGCGTACTTCACGGCAGCTACGGCACGCTCGATAATCTCCTCCGGAGTGGAGTTGAACTTGTAGCGGATGTGGCTTTCGCTCGTACCGATACCCGTATGGATGCGCTTGTGCTTAGCATATTTCAGGGCTTCGGCAGCACAATCGATGTCCTTCTCTACCGCGCGGGTCAAGGCACAAATCGTGGGCCACGTAACAGCCTTACTGATTTCAATCACGCTATTGAAGTCGCCCGGGCTACTGATGGGGAAACCTGCCTCGATGACATCCACGCCAAGGGCTTCGAGCTGCTTGGCAACTTGAATCTTCTCTACCGTGTTGAGCTGACATCCCGGCACCTGTTCGCCGTCCCTTAAGGTCGTGTCAAAAATAAACAATTTGTCACTCATATTACGTCTTATTTATTCCTTTTTATGTATTTTGCGCCCGCAAAGGTACAAATAAGATAGCAAACAAACAAATATATTTGACTATTTGCTTGCTAATTCGTAACTTTGTGCCATCAATATTTATAATACGATGAAGAAAAGACTGATTTTGTTGTTAAGTTTTGTTCCATTTGCAGCTTTGTCACAAACCATGACAGAGTGGGACGATGTAAACGTTACGAGCCTGAACCGCATTCAGAGCCACGACTTGAGTATTCCTTTCGAGACAGCAGAAGACGCACACTCGCTCGATTTGACAAAGTCGCCCTACTTTCTCGACCTCAACGGAACATGGAAATTCCGATGGAGTAAGACGCCAACAGCAGCACCTTCAGGCTTCTACGCCGACGAATACGACGTGAGCGGATGGGACGACATTACTGTGCCGATGCCTTGGCAGGTGTACGGCTTCCGAAACAACAAGAGCTGGGACAAACCGCTTTATGTCAACACGCGCTATCCCTTCACCTACACGAGCGATTGGTCGGTAATGGCGAGCCGTCCGAACGATTATACATATAATGAACAAATGAAGAACCCGGTCGGTTGCTATCGTCGCACATTCACACTTCCCGAAGGTTGGACTGCGAGAAAGACTTTTATTCGTTTCAACGGAGCGGGTCACGGCTACTATGTTTGGGTGAACGGGCAGTTCGCGGGCTATGCCGAGGACTCCTATCTGCCAAGCGAATTCGACGTTTCCGACTTTGTCCGAGAGGGCGAGAACAACGTCTCTGTGCAAGTTTATCGCTTCACAAGCGGCTCATTCTTAGAGTGTCAGGACTATTGGCGACTGACTGGCATTACGAGAGATGTGTATCTTTGGTCGGCTCCAGAAACACGTATCGGCGACTTCTTCTTCCAAACAACAAAATTCAACACGAACGGCACTTCGGGGCAAGCCAAGCTGCAAGTTGCACTCGAAGGCGGCTCGTTGAGTGGCATGAAGTTGCAGATGACGATTAGCGACGGGGAAACGGTGGTAAAGGAGTACACGAGAAGTATCACAACTTCGACCAACATCACACAATCCATCTCGTTCTCGGGCATTGAAGCATGGAGTGCAGAGCATCCGAAGCTCTACGACCTGACTATTCAACTGCTTGCAAACGACGGCTCTCTTGTCGATATGCGTGCCTGCAAGATTGGCTTCCGAACGGTCAGCATCCGTACAGACGGAGCGCTTCTCATTAACGGCAAACGTCTTGTAGTTCACGGCGTTAATCGTCACGACTTCAGTCAAGAGAACGGACGAACCGTGAGCCGTGAGGAGATGCTGCAGGACGTCCTGACGATGAAGCGGCTCAACGTGAATGCAATCCGCACAAGCCACTATCCCAACAATCCTTACCTCTACGAACTATGCGACAAATACGGGCTTTATGTCCTTGCCGAAGCGGACGTGGAGTGTCACGGAAACATGGGACTCTCCAGCGAAGCTGTCTTCAAGAAGCCAATGGTGGAACGCAACGAGCGGCACGTACGCACCCTTCGCAACCATGTCTGCATCTTCGGCTGGAGTGCCGGTAACGAGAGCGGCGGCGGCAACAACTTCCAGAGCGTCATGCAAGCCATCAAAGCACTCGACACCTCGCGCATCACCCATTACGAAGGCAACAGCCAATGGAGCGATGTTACGAGCACGATGTACGGCAGCTACGAAAACATGCTCTCGACAGGCAAAAGCCGTAAAGGCAAGACAAACCAAAAACCGCACATCCAATGCGAGAACACCCATGCGATGGGCAACTCGATGGGTAACGAGATTGATTACTACAGAGACATCTACGAACCCTATCCTGCTATGGTGGGCGAGTTCGTGTGGGACTGGAAAGACCAAGGCCTGAGGAAGCCCGTTCCAGGCAAGACGAACCAATACTTCTGGGCTTATGGCGGTGACTTCGGCGACAATCCGAACGATGGAAACTTCTGCTGCAATGGCGTCGTGCTGCCAGATTGCACACCAACGGCTAAGTCATTCAACATGAAGGGCGTCTATCAGCCACTCGACATCTTGCCTATCGATGCAGAGCAGGGGACATTCAAAGTTAAAAACAAACTTCAGCAGATTAACTTCAACGGCTATGATGTTCAGTATGTTATAAGTGAAGACGGCATCCAAATTGCAAGCGGAATGCTCGACGACCTCGACCTAGCGCCATGGGACAGCACCACGATATCCGTTCCCTATGAAGGCATCACTTTCAAGCCTTCAAGCCTATACACGATTCGCTTCTCCACAACCCTGCAAGAGGAAACGCCTTGGGCAGAAGCGGGCTATGAAGTAGCAGCCTCGGAAGCCATCATCAAGGAACCGACAGCTCCCCTGCCCTATGCTTACGAAGGCACGGACACCCTTTCCATTAGCGGCACAACAAGCAAAACAGTCAAGGGAGCAGGCTTCACGGCCACCTTCTCGGGCGGAACACTATCGAAATACGTCCTCGACGGCACAACACTCATCAATCAACCCATCAAGCTCAACACGTTCCGCATCCCAACGGAGAACGACGGAAGACAAGAGAGCAACTGGGAAAGCTTGGGCGTTCGCACTCTAACGATGACATCTGGCACTTGGGAAGTTGAGCAAGACGAAGCAAATCGTTGGGTACAACTCTCAATCACAGACACTTACACAACAAGCACGCAGGCTCTTGTCTTTACTGTCAACAAGCAGTTCCGCGTGTATCCAGACGGCACAATCAGCGTGTCAACAGTTACAACACCCAACATCGAAGGCTCCGTCTTGCCAAAGCTTGGCTTCCGCTTCGAGATGCCCTATTCCGCAGAACATATCACATGGCTCGGCAGAGGACCGTTCGACAGCTATCTCGACCGCAAATATGCCGCGCATCTGGGCATTTACCATAGTACCGTCACAGAACAATGGACAAACCACATCCGGCCTCAAGAGACTGGCAATAAGGAAGATGTGCGTTGGCTGGCAGTCACGACGAATGCCGGCAAAGGCCTGATGTTCGCCAATCCGTCGGGTATGGCAACAACCGTGGGGCACTGGCGGGCTGAGGACATCTACACGGCTCCATGGAATCGCAAAGGCCATCCCTACGAAGTGACCTTCCCTCGCACCACAGTCGTCTCGCTTGATGCATGGAATAGAGCGCTCGGAAACGCAAGTTGCGGACCTGATGTGCTCGACAAATACGAAAGGAAACTCGCGCAAACGCCTTTCTGCTTCATGATTATGCCGATACATGAGGAGACATCGGACACCGTTCTGACGCAAAGAGGCAGTCTCGGCTTGCCCGTGTGCCAGCCCGTTCGTTTCTCCGACGACGGACACGGCTTTGCCATCCTCACTTCAAACAATCCTACAGGTACCATAATATATTATAGTATCGACGGCAGCGACTTCCAACCCTATACAGAGCCCCTCGACATGCGTGGGGGCGGCTTGCTCAGGGCTTATGCGCAGGCGGAAGGTTTGGCCGAGAGCATCATCACGGAGAAGACTTACGGCTTCTTCGTCGATAAGAGCGAATGGACAATCTATAGCTATGACAGCCAGCAAGGCGGAAACGAGCTTGCAACAAATGCCATCGACGACAAAGACAACACGATATGGCATACGCAATACAACCCTCAGACGCCTGATTGTCCGCACGAACTAGTGATTGACATGAAGCAGTACTATCGCGTGACTGCCTTCGCATACAAAGGGCGCAGCGACGGCTCGAACGGGCGCGTCCAGCGCTATGAAGTTTACTTCACAAACAACCCCCACGTATGGGGCGAACCTGCTGCAAGCGGAACGTTCAACAACACTGCCGACAAGCAAACAGTCAGCATCCCCAGCAAGCCCGAGGCGCGCTACATGAAGTTCCTCGTACGCACCACTCACGACGGTAGAGGCTATGCATCAGCAGCCGAGCTTTATGTCGAGGCAGAAGCCATGGTGCCGCAGAACTGGTGGTGGATAACGCCCATCAATACCGAGCATCACTATCGCATCCGCGAGAAGCAGTCGGGCCTCTGCCTCCACTATCAGACCCACAACAATGAAGGCCATTTCTGCCTTGGCAACTTCGACGAGAACGACCAGACCTACATCTTCACCTTCGAGCAGGCACAGGGCTTCACGGCATTCTTCAGGCTGAAGGCAAACGGACACTATATGTCGTACGACAGCGGCGCAGGATGGCGAATCATCTCGACAACGACTCAACCCACAGACAAGAACGGATGGATTCAAGTGGAGCGACTGGAGGAAGGAAATGCATTTCTACGTTGTGGCTGGCAGAACAGCAGGGTAGTCGGTTTCGACTCACGTAATGTCGGCAGCTATATCTATGCCGACAAGACTGTTCCAGGCGAGTTCATCCTCGAGGATATAGAAGCAGAAGCAGACGGAATGGAGTCCCTCTCCAGCTCCCCCGATGGTGAGATACAGGTTTATGACATGCTGGGGCGAAAAATTCTCTCCCCAACTGCAGGCATCTATATCGAGAGACACCCCACCGGCAAGGCAAGGAAGAAACTGGTGAAGAAGTAAGAGGGAAGAGGGAAGAAGTAAAGAGGGCGCCGCAATGGCGTCCTCTCTCTCAAATGACAATGTCACAAGTGTCATTTTGTCACAGCGTCATTTGATGAGTTTTTTGTAGCCCTCAGGAGTCTGCATTATCATTTCCCTCTGAAGCATGCGCGAGATGTATTGTCCCAGTCCGGAGCGTTTTCTGTCCTGCTCTTCCAGCACCTTTGCCACGTCTTCCCTGCTGAACTCGTCGGGCAGTGCGTCGAGCAGCCGGAACAGTGCGTTCGTCCTTGCCACGCGGCTTGCAGCAATGTCCTGTTTGCGCTGGATGGCGTCGTTCGCCCGAGCTGCATCGTTGATCTGGTCGGCAAACATGATGTACTGATTGAGGAAAGCCTCGTTGCCGTACCAACGCGCCATTGCCATTCCGGCGGCTGTTTCCCTGTTGCCTTCCAGGGCGTACATGATTTGCGAGGCACGGAAAATCGTGACGGCTGCTCTGCGGCGCAACAGGTCGATGGCAGCGTCGCGATGGTCTTCGTCCGGTCCGCTTGCCACCCATTCCTGAATCTTCTCCTCGTTGAAGTCGAAAGCGGCTTTCTTGGCTTTGGGCAGTTGGAACGAGATGATGTTTTCGGGTGCAGGGATGTCGATTGTGCTGCCCTGCTCGTAGAGGCTTTGCACCAGTTCTGCTGCCCGTCGGTCGTCCTTCGTTTCGCCGTCCCATCGCACCTCCACGTTGTGCCCGAGGTCGCGTGCCATTTCGGTAAAGAAGAAGCGCGTCATCAGGCCGTTCTCCACATTGCTGAAATAGTTGCGCACGCTCACATACGTGCCGGCGAAAACGAGGTTGACGAACAGCTTGACGCTTCCCGAATAGGTCAGATAGTCCTGCCCCCAAATGGCCCCGTCGAAGGCTTTGCGATAGATGTCGCTCTTGTCCGCCCAAGCCCCGTTGCGGTTGGCACGGCTGCTCTCGTCTATTTCTTCCGTGATGACGCAAAGCGGTTGGCCCAGACTGGCCTTTGCCCTTTCCAGAAGCATACCGTTCGAACTCGTTGCCGAGAGCACGCGCATGCAGGGCGTGGGCTTGTCTGGAAGTTGCTTTGCGCCCTTCTTCTTCTCGCGTTCACGGGTATAGGCTTCCAGCTCTTCCCTGCCCTTCTCGTCCTGTTCCAAAACAGGCTTCAAGAGCCATTCCTGCATGTCGGCTATAAAGCCCTTGCCGCTTCCTGCATGACCAGCCACCACGACCATGAAGACGGGCCGATGCTTTCGGCCGTCAAGGTATTTGCTCTCAAAGCGGCCAAGCAGAGTGCCGAGCATAGGCAAAGCAGCCACCAGAGCAGAGCGTCCGTTGCGTCCGTACCGTTTGAGGATGTACTTGAGCAGAAAGGGCATCGTCCTTGGCAAGGGATTGAGCCGCTGGAGGTATTCCTGCCGCTTGGCCGCAGTGCTGAGGTCGGGCTTCTGAATTTCATGGATAGCGTGCCGGAGTTCGTAGGGCATTTCGGTGGCTCTGGTGGAAGAGACAGCGGAATGAATGGTTTGTTTCACTTCTTCGTCGCTCAATCCCCAAGAGGGCACGACGCTCTGAATGTACATCGGGTTGAAGTCGCAAATGTAGCGCAGCTGGCGCGCCAACCTGTAGAGAGTGGAGTTTCTGGCGCCTTCGGGCACGTGGCCATCTTTGAAGCCGAACATCGAGAGCAGCGCGTTCACGATGAGACTATAGGGTATGCCATTGTAGTTGTCGGGGAAGGACCCTGCCTTTTGGTTTGGTACGGAAGCGGCACTTTGTACCGCCTCCGTTTTCGATAGGATTGTTCTCTTCTTCATTTCTTCGTTCTGTTTTGTGCTTTGCGAAACCTCTCCACTTTGCTTTTGAGCAGACAGGCGATGTCGAACAGCATGCGCTGGGCAGCGAAGTCGCTCGAGGCAGCCTGAGCCAGCGAATCGGCCAGAACATCTGCCGCTGCAAGCGCGACGCAAATGGCCTCGGCGCCTTTGGGGACAGCGTCGGAGAGGATGTTTTGAATTTCCGTTGTTTTCTCAATGAGTTCGTCACACAACTCTTCGATTTCCACCATGTTATACTTCGTTTTCATCATCTAGGAAAATGTTGTCGAGGTCGAGATACGTCCAATCTTCCCTCGGGGTTATGAAATAGATTCTTGCCCAGTCCTTGCAGACCGCATCGTAACTGGTGCCCAAGAGGCGGGCCAGTCGGGCCTGATTCTCTTCGATGCTCTTGCAACTTCTGCGGCAACAGGCGATGACGTGAAC
>Ga0247609_10004362_pt1 | contig 14104 bp, 11 predicted proteins | sample 172DNAGHGlowgp2_FD_193487 | JGI IMG/M metagenome (GOLD analysis project Ga0247609, IMG submission 193487) | Sheep rumen microbial communities from Palmerston North, Manawatu-Wanganui, New Zealand - 1728 DNA GHGlow gp2 | ecosystem: Host-associated > Mammals > Digestive system > Stomach > Rumen ...
TTAATGTCCGGCGAACTGGATGTCTCCAATCTTGACCTCTAAGCCGCTAAATTATTGTTTATTTAGGTGATATGTATGGCAAAAATAAGTGTTGATATTGAATGCATTAAAGAAGGATTGACTAATATTGGTTATGAAATATCTGATGTAATCGAACGTGAAAACAACGGTATAAACTGGCAATTGAAATTTAGTAACAGTGGAGCAATTATTACAATTTATGATTCTAACAAAGTAAATAACACAGTAGTTAACGGTAAACTTGACACTGAAGAAAAAGAAAACCTAAAACCTATCGTTGAAGGCTTAAAACAAAAAGAACTAATTGTTGATCCGATAAATGCTGAAATTGTTGAAATGATAAGAACTCATAAAGAGATGGATTATTATGATTTCAAACAAATTCCTCATAAAAATAATGACGATTTGTTACATGACATTATTTGCCTTTCAAACAATATTGAAAACAAAGATGCATATTTAATACTTGGTGTAACGGATGATTTTGAAGTTGTAGGAGTTGATGATACCTTTAATTCGCATGGTTTTTTTGACTTTATTAAAACAGTTTCTTTTGCTGGGGATCATGTTCCGGATATTGAATTAAAAAAGCTCAACTACAAGTGTAAAACAATCTACGTTGTTGTATGTAAAAGTTCGAAGAATGTGCCTTTTTATTTGGATAAGAAGTTTAAAAAGGTTAATCCTAATCAAATTTATACAAGAGTTGGTGATACTAACACACCAATCAATGGTAATGCTAATTACGAAGATGTTGAAGCTTTATGGCGTATACATTTTAGACGAGAAAATGAATAATGCTTATGACAGGGGGAATAGTTTTGCCGATAACTTTTACAGAAGAAGCTTATGAAAATTCTGTAATACAACTGTTCCAAGGAATGGGGTATAGGCACGTTTACGGGCCGGATCTCGAGAGGGACCATTATAGTCCGCTCTATGATGAAGAACTGGTTGATGCTCTGCATCGGCTTAATCCTACTATGCCGGATGATGGTATAAAGGATGCTCTTTTTAAACTTAAAAACTTTGAAAATGCTGAATTGGTTCAAAAGAACGCAGTATTTATGGATTATATCCAGCATGGTATTGAAGTGCGCTATTATTCAAATGGTGAAGAGCATTCTGGACTTGTGTATCTAGTAGATTATAAAAATGTTGATAATAACTCTTTTGTAGTAGCAAATCAGTGGACGTTTATTGAAAACAGCAATAAGCGCCCTGATGTGCTGCTTTTTATTAATGGCTTACCGATTGTGCTGGTTGAATTAAAATCCCCTTCACGTGACGAGACAGATGCTTCTGAAGCATATACTCAAATTAGAAACTATATGCAGGAAATCCCCTCAATGTTTATTTATAACTGCATATGTGTAATGAGTGATCAATTAACTTCCAAGGCAGGTACAATTACATCCGGCGAAGACCGTTATATGGAATGGAAAACTAAAGATGGAAGTTATTTAAATACGAAGTATGCCCAGTTTGACACATTCTTTGAAGGAATGTTTGAAAAAGAGCGGCTGCTTGACATAGTTAAGAACTTTATCTGCTTTTCAAATGAGGGCTTAAAGCAATATAAAATACTTGCCGGTTATCACCAATACTTTGCGGTGAAGAAAGCTATAGAATCGACAAAAGTTGCTACACAGACTGATGGTAAAGGTGGTGTTTTTTGGCATACACAGGGTAGTGGTAAATCGCTGTCTATGGTGTTCTATGCACACTTGCTTCAGGAGGCACTTGATAGCCCTACAATAGTTGTTTTGACTGATAGAAATGACTTGGATGATCAGTTATACACTCAGTTCGCTAAGTGTAAAGATTTCTTGCGCCAGGAACCTGTTCATGCTGAAAGTAGGGCACACTTAAAGTCATTGCTTGATGGTAAAGTTGCTAATGGTATTATCTTTACTACTATGCAGAAATTTGAAGAGTCTTTCGACTGTCTTTCTGAGCGTAGAAATATAATCGTTATTGCAGATGAAGCTCATCGTGGACAGTACGGAATGAGTGAAACTGTTGACGTTAAAACAGGTAAAATCAAGATCGGTACAGCACGTGTAATCCGTAATAGTTTGCCAAATGCGACATATATTGGATTTACGGGTACTCCCATTTCGTTTAAGGATAGGAGCACTCGCGAAGTATTTGGTGATTACATAGATGTTTATGATATGACACAGGCTGTAGAAGATGGTGCTACACGTCCAGTATTCTATGAAAGCCGCATAGTAAAACTTAAACTTGATAAAGAAACACTTGCTCTGATAGACAAAGAATATGACCTGATGGCTATGGATGCTGATCCTGAAGTGATTCAGAAAAGCAAACGCGAACTCGGCCAGATGGAGGCCATTCTTGGAAACGATGCAACGATTGCTTCTCTTGTTGATGATATAATTGACCATTATGAGAATTATCGTGCGAACTTACTTACTGGTAAGGCAATGATTGTCGCTTATTCGCGTCCGATAGCTATGAAAATCTACAATCGCATAATGGAGGTTAGGCCTTCCTGGAAACAGAAGGTTGCGGTTGTTATGACTGATACTAATCAGGATCCAGAAGAGTGGAGACCTATCGTTGGTAATAAGGCCTACAAGGAAGAACTTGCAAAGAAATTCAAAGATGATAACGATCCGCTTAAAATTGCGATTGTTGTTGATATGTGGCTTACAGGTTTTGATGTTCCTTCGCTTTCTACAATGTATGTGTATAAGCCAATGAAGGGGCATAACCTTATGCAGGCTATAGCACGAGTTAATCGTGTGTATGGTGATAAAGAGGGCGGCCTGGTTGTCGATTATGTTGGTATTGCACCGGCATTAAAAGCCGCAATGAACGATTACACTTCACGTGATAAAGAAAAGTATGGAGATCCGGATATTGCAAAAATTGCTTATCCTAAGTTCCTTGAAAAACTCGAAGTTTGTCAGGACCTTTTCCATGGATTTGATTATTCCAAGTTTATGGATGGTACTGATCTTGAACGCGCGAAAGCAATTAGCGGTGGTGTGAACTTTATAATTGCTCACGATAAAGTTAAAGAGCGCGATGCATTTTTAAAAGAAGCACTTTTACTTCATCAAGCTTTGTCACTTTGTTCTTCTATAGTGGATGTATCAAAACGTGTAGAGGCTGCGTTTTTTGAGTCTGTCAGAGTGCTTGTTAATCGTATACTATACAAGGGACGTGGAAAGAGAATATCTCTTAAAGAAATGAATGAGCGAATTAATGATTTGCTTAGTCAGAGTATTAAGAGTGATGGAGTAATTAATCTATTCTCTGACGTGAACGAAGAGTTCTCTTTATTTGATCCTAAGTTCCTTGAAGAAATTGCAAAAATGCAGGAACGCAACCTTGCTCTTGAACTTTTAAGAAAACTAATTATGGAGCAGGTGCAGCTTTACAAGCGAACTAATATCGTAAAATCAGAAAAGTTTAGCGAAATCCTTCAAAGTGTTATGAACCGTTATATTAACGGTTTAATTACGAACGAAGAAGTAATCCAAGAGTTGATGAAACTTGCAAAGCAGATTACTGATGCTAAAAATGCCGGTGAACAGTTGGGACTTTCTCCTGATGAATTGGCTTTCTATGATGCACTGACAAAGCCTGCAGCTATCAAGGATTTTTATGAAAATGATGAATTAATAGCGATAACAAAAGAGCTTACGGATGCATTAAGAAAGAACCGCACAATTGACTGGCAAAAGCGCGATTCTGCAAGAGCAAGTATGAGAATGATGATAAAACGTCTTTTGAAGAATCATCATTATCCTCCTGAAGGAATGGAAGATGCAGTTCAGACAGTAATGGTACAGTGCGAACTTTGGACTGATAATGAAATGGAATAGTATTGGAAGGTGCAAATTGTATGAAACTCGGAACGATAAAAGAAGTTGATATTAGGTCTGTGTGGGCGCATGAGCAACATGACTTTTCTAAGTGGCTTGCTGAGGAGGATAATATTAAACTTCTTGGCGATACATTAAATTTGTCTCTCGCGGATGTTGACACAGAAAGGTTCGTCGGTAGTTATCGTTGTGACATTATTTGTAAGGATGAGTTAACAGGAAAAACTGTTATCATTGAAAATCAATTAGAACCGACAAATCATGACCACTTAGGAAAAATAATTACATATGCCTCTGGCTTGGATGCAAGTGTAGTTGTATGGATTGTAGCTAATGCAAGAGATGAGCATGCAAGTGCTATTGAATGGCTAAACAACCATACTGACGAAAATGTATCGTTCTTTTTAATAGAAGTTCATGCGTATACAATCGGAGATTCGGATCCGGCCCCTATGTTTAAGATAATTGAGCAACCTAATGATTTTGTAAAGACAATTAAGTCGATTGCAAAAAAAGGTGAACTCAGCGAAACTCAAAAGAACCGTATAGACTTTTGGAATCGTTTCAACGATGTCATAGATGAACGTGGTAAACCTTTCAATAAGAGAAAGGCCGGTCCTGATCATTGGTATTCTGTAGCTATAGGCTCATCACAGTGCCACATTTCAATAGACTTAATTAACAAGGATAAAAAGATAAGAGTTGGAATTTGGATTGATGACAACAAAGATTTATACGACTACTTTTATGAGCACAAAGACGAAATAGAAGAAGTTGCAGGTCGTAAATATGAGTGGGATAGACTTGAAGGAAAGAAAGCCGCTGTAATATGTACTTATATCTCAGGCTTTAGCTTTGATAATCAAAAAAACCATCATGACCTAATGAACAAGATAATTGATTTAGTTGTTCAAATGCGAACGGCTTTTGCACCATTTGTAAAGTAAACAAAAATAATATGTTAATCTTATTTTTGCTAGAATTAACGGTTATTTTGGTCTGGTGTTCCTGTTTCTAAAAGGATGTTGAGCAATAATGAAAAAGATTAAAACTTTATTGACATTATTTTTAGTGATTACATTTTCTGTATCTTTTAGTATTGTTGCTCAGGCAGTTTCATATAACCTGCCTGATGAGAACGTTAGTTTTTCTGCAGATTATAACAGCGAAAACATAACATTTAAGGTTGTAAACCGTTCTGAACAACAAATCGTTATGGCTAAAGCTTTAATCGTTTTGTGTAATGAAAACGATGAAGAATTGCTTGACTATTTAGTAAATGCAAGTGTTGAAAACATAGCTGGTAACGAGAGTGGCATAATCACTATTTCCTTACCAACAGATGACTTTTCATACATAAGGGTCTATCCCTATAAAATAGTATTTGAGAATGAAACTATATGGGGCTTTATTGAGGAAAGAGATCCAACTCTGCCTGAAGTTAAAAATGTTGGCGCGGGATTTAGAGTTGATAATTCAACTTCAAACAATAAGAATGGCGATAACTCTTCTGCATTTGGATTTATCGTTTTCGCGTTAATACTTCTATTTTTGGGCGCCCTGGTAGCTGCCATTGTTGCTTTAGTAGTAAGGATTAGTTTTAAAGCAAAAGAGAGATTATCAGGAGGTAAAAAACTTCCTGATGATGTAATTGTTAAAAGAGCAAATATAGTCAAGTACGAATTATGTCATTCGGATTTGATAGTTCAAAATTTGATAGTGGAGTGGCTTGATGGTTTAAATACCAGTATTAATGTTAACGAAGTGATTTTAAAATTCTGTACAGAATCTTGCTATATTGAAACTGAAAGTGAATTGAACACGTTTTTTTCAAAGAAATACTACAAGAATGCAATTAAATTTTTTCTGTACGATTATGTTAACAAGATGAGAAATAGTTTATCCTCTACTCTTCCTTTAAATAAAAGAGCAGATGCGGGTGTATTTTTAAAGTCAGATATTGATGTGCTTGCTAATAATCTACCTATCTATGTTGACAACCTTTTAGAGAGATCTTTTGTTAAAAACACTAATGCAAAAGATGAAATTTCCGGTTTTGTGTCTTCTTTAGCTTCTCCCTACAAGGAATACATGTTTAATCTGGCTTACATTTTAACTGTTGCGACTTGTGTTGCCAGATTGTGCTTTATACAGAGAACGGTTTACAAACTTAATAAGGAAAATGAACTGTACAGAATAATAGAAAATCTTAGTAAACAGTTTGATGATTATAACGAAGTGTTGGAAAAGTCAATGCCTATTTATAGGCAGTTTTATGTTTCGGATCTAGGAGGAATAACTAATAACCTAAACTATTATGCTGCACTCGGTATTTTGAGAAATCGAATTGCTGGTACTGAATTATCTGAAAGAGAATCAGAAATAGTTAATGCTACAAATGCTTATGCTATAAACTTTAATCAGTTAAGTCTTGCTATTTCGGAATGGTTTAATATTATAGGTAAAAAATATCAAAACCTTGAGATTAGAAAATACATTCTTTTTAAGTATCGAAATGTAATTCGTGATAACCCTAATCTTTTGCTTGATGGATTAAAAGAAACTAAAGCATTTGAGAGATTATACAGAGATATTGTAGAAAAGAATAAAAGAGAAAATGCTCGAGAAAGATATTTGAATAATGATTTCAGTGCAGAAAAAGTTCAGCATGCCAATCAGTATAATTTAGATATTATTGAAACCGGAACTCAATTTGAGATGCTATTGGTTAACCTTTTTTCCGATTTGGGTTACAGTGTTAAACATACTGGTAAAGCAGGTGATCAAGGCGCTGATTTACTTGTGATTAGAGATAATTACATATATGCTATTCAAGCTAAGTATTATGCAAGTAAACTTGGCAATACACCAATTCAGGAAATAGTGGGTTCATTGAGCTTTTATAATGCACATAGAGGTGTTGTAGTTACAAACAGTTCATTTACAGCAAATGCCATCAAACTTGCAAAAGCTAATGATGTTATTCTTATAGATGGTGAAAAATTAAATGAACTTATTGAGTGTGCTGTGAGTGGGAATAAAGAAAAAGATATTCTTAGAGATTTAAGTTAGCTCTAGAAAACAATTTTACAAAAGAGAGTGATGTCGCTTTGGAAGCGACCACTCTCTTTTTCTTTTGGGGTATTATTGGAGTAACAAATGAAAGGAGAATTTGTTATGTGCAGTAAAAAAATATATTGTGAAATGTGGTGGAATACGAATACCTAAACTTGAGAAAGAGAGGAAGCGTTTTGAAAGGATGATCAGAAGAGCTGGCAGAATGATGAGACTCAGGGAAGATATAGAGAATAAGATCTGGTATATTAAGACACAGATTTATTGGAAGAAAAGAAGGAGAGAATTCCGGAAGTTCTGTAAGGACCCTAATAACTCTATTGAGGAAAAGGCAAAGCTGGCAGAAAAGCTTAACAAGGAATGGAGTGACTTCCTTAATGAAACATTCATTATTGAAAGCGGAGTTGAGGATGTCATTTATTATTAAAGTACCCGCCCTTTTGGGCGGGTATTGTTTTTGTACTGATAATTGGACTTATACATAGACTGGTGGTTTTGTTTTGGTTATAATGAGAATGGAAAAAATGATGATAGGTGATAGAATGATTGATTATGAGAAGCTCAAAGTTGCTCTTGAAGAGTATAAGTCGATTTTTTTGCAGCGCTGGCCCGGAAAAGAGGATTTTAAGTTAACAGCAATTAAATGTTTCCAGGATAATTGGGATATTGATGCACCAGATTTCTCTACGATGTTTGAAGCAGCAACGGAAAAGCATGAAGGTCTTCTGCAGTCAAGAATGTATTTCCCGCGAGGAATGATGATTCTTTTTGCTAAAGCAGATGCTGAAGCTGTAAGAACTATGTTTAGAGACCTCTATAATGAATCTCTTCCACTGCAAGATAGAGTTAACGGGTTCATTGAGGAGGCAGACAGACTTAGAATTAAATATCGTGAGAACGAGAATGTTTGGAATTCTCATTATCAAAACCTTAATGCTGTTACAACTTATTTGTGGTTAAGATATCCTGATAAGTATTATATCTACAAGCCTATGGTGTGCAAAGTTGTCGCCGAAACTCTTGAAAGCAGTTTTATACCTAAAATAGGCGCAAAGGCTGAAGTTCTCGATGATTTTGTAAACTTATATGATGAAATAACAAAATACATAGTCGATGATGCAGAATTAATGGAAATGTATCAGTCATCCTTGACGTCTGATTGTTATAGTGATTCAAGCTATCACACTTTGACTATGGATTTTGGTGTTTATTTGTATCAAAAATCAAAAGATGTGGTTATAACTAGCTCAGATGATGATTGGTTTCCTAAGGATTATGATCCCAGTTTTTTAAAAGAAGATTGGATACGAATGTTAAACAATCCCGATATCTTTAATATAAGTAATCTCGAGATAATGAAACGTTTTAAAGATATCGGAGGGCAGGCAACTTGCTTACAACTTGCAAATAAATATGGTAAAACACCGGGATTCTACAACATATCGTCATCTTCTCTCGGCAAGAGAATTGCTCTTAAGACAGGGTGCCCTGTTTTGGAAGAAGATAATGAAAATTCTAAATGGTGGCCGATTCTTTATCTTGGACGTAATGCAAAGAAAGAAGAAGATGGCCAGTGGGTTTGGAAGTTACGAGATGAATTATCTGAAGCTTTGGATATGATTGATTTGTCAAATATCAAACTTTATGACTTCGATGGTGACAATATGGGATATAAGTTAGAAGAAACAAAAAAAGTTATAAAATCAAATAACGTTATTTTCCATGGCGCTCCGGGTACAGGTAAGACATATCTTGCAAAACAGATTGCTGCAGATATTATCAGTGGCGGAGAAACAACTGATTTTGAAGAATTGACTGATGCTCAGAAAGAGCAGTTCGGTTTTGTTCAGTTCCATCCGAGCTATGATTATACTGATTTTGTTGAAGGCTTAAGGCCGGTTCCAAATGCCGATGGTTCTTTGGGCTTTGAATTGAAAGATGGTACATTTAAAGAGTTTGTAAATAACGCACGTAAGAATTTGGAGGAATCACAAAAATCTCAAGAAGATATTGATAAAGAGCATGCTATTGATGAAGCAATAAATGCATTCTTCGATGATTTGGATGAGGATAAAACATTTTTCACAAAAAAAGGTAGTGAGTTTAACATTACCGGATTTAACAATAAACACATTTATATTCATATCCATAAAGATATTGCTAATGAGCATTTAACTCTCAGCATTGAAAATATCAAGAATCTTTTGAAATCCGGAAAAACTTTTATAAACATTAGGGATATTACGGAACACTTCAACAAGAATTTCCAGACTCAGAATTATTCATATGAATTTGTTATATATGAGGAATTGCTGAAACTTCTTGATAAAGTGGATAAGAGAGTTGAGCGTGAAGAATTAAAGAACTATGTCTTTTTGATTGATGAAATCAATAGAGGCGAGATTTCAAAAATCTTTGGTGAACTGTTCTTCTCTGTTGATCCTGGTTACAGAGGCGTAAAGGGTTCAATTCTTACGCAATATTCTAATTTGCATGATGATCCGGAAGAGAGGTTCTATATTCCTGAAAATGTTTACATTATAGGCACGATGAATGATATTGACCGCTCAGTTGATACGTTTGATTTTGCTATGCGCAGAAGGTTCAGGTTTATTAAACTTCATGCAAATGAGCAAATTCAGATGCTTGATAGCCTGGACGCAAGTGTAAGGGATGAGGTTGTTGCACGCATGACTTCCCTTAATAACGCTATTGCAGAGACACCTGAGCTGAATGAAGATTATCAGATTGGTGCGGCATATTTCTTGAAACTTGCTGAGCTTGATTATGATTTCGATGCTCTCTGGGATAACTATCTTTTACCTCTGGTTTCAGAGTATGTCAGAGGCATGTACGATGAGGAAGAGATTATAGACAGGTTCAAGTCTGCGTACGACAATATAAGCAACGTAGAGGAAAACGATGCAGAAGATTTCTAAGACGCTTAAGGATAATACAAGATACGGAAAAGAAGAATACTCCGCTTGTCGGAGTATTCTTAGTGAAGTTATAGATAAATCGCTTGGACAGTTGGAAAGCGAGGGTGTTTTTGTATTTCCTGAAGCTCTTAAAGATGCGGAAGATATTGAAAAAGACCAAAGGATATTTGAAAGTGACGGAGATGGATTCTGGACTACAAATATCATGGGCTTTTTAGGTAAGAATGGTGACCAGTTAGTTATTGGTTCTCGTTTTACAAACAACAGTGGTGAGAATTCCGAAGACTATTTCATAAGATATCTGCTGCAGCGTGTGTTGTTTCCGAATATTGTTGATTTGGAGATATCTACTGATTTTAGTGAGAACGCTTTTGAATTCTTGGTTTTTCTGTTCCCGCAGTATTTGAAGCGGGCAATGCGTAAGGGCCCGTACAAGGTGTACGAGAAGACGGAGTATAACGATAGTGATGTTAAGGGCCCTATAGACATTGCCCGTCATATAAAGCAAAACGTGCCGTTTATAGGCAATGTTGCCTATAGCAGGCGAGAGTTTTCAATGGATAACTATTTGCTTGAGTTAATTCGTCATACGATAGAATTCATTAAGCAAAAGCCATATGGAAATAAGTTGCTCTCAACAGTCACTGATGAAGTTGGCGCTATCGTTGAGTATACGCCTCAGTATAGCTTTTATGACAGGCGTAAGATAATCGCTGAAAATGAAAAGAAAATCGTCAGAAACGCCTATTACAGCGAATACAGAGAACTGCAGCGCTTATGCATTTTAATTCTCAAGCATAGAAACAACAAAATGGCTATTGGTAAGAATAAAATTAACGGTATTTTGTTTGATGGTGCGTGGCTGTGGGAAGAATATGTAGCAACACTTATCAGTGATGCTTTTTATCATCCAATGAACAAGGCGGGCAGAGGTGCACAGCAACTCTTCTCAAACGGGAAGGGTAGAGAAGGCAGAATCTATCCTGACTTTATTGGCAGGAATCCTAACAACAGAGTAATAGCTGATGCAAAGTATAAACGTGTTGAAGGCATTGGTGGTAGCGACTACCTACAGGTATTAGCCTACATGTTTAGGTTTGATGCAAAGACCGGTTATTATATTTATCCTGAGTCGCATGAAGATTTTTATCAGGAAGGAACTGCTCATAAAGAATTGCTGTTAAACTCCGGTAGTACATATGAGAAAAATGTACAAGCAAGAGATGATATTAAGGTAATTAAGCAAGGCTTGATTATTCCAAATACTGCAGAGAGTTTTGATGATTTTTCTGAGAAAATGAAAACGAGTGAAGAGCTGTTTTGCAGATTAATTGATGTTTATTGATAAATAGTATGAAAAAAGAGTAAGGATAGATGATTGATTTTAGGCGAGATAAAGACGGTGTATTAAAAGCCTACAAAGATGATGTCTGTGTAGGTGAAATTACCACAATGGGAGATATGTGCAGTCACATGACAGAAAAAGAATTCAGAGTTAAGCATAGTGAATTAATAATGTACTATCAGTTCATTGAGATGAAACTTAAAGGGTTGTGTGCTGGACTGACTTCTGATAGTTTGCTTGACTGGTTTGTAAATCTTCCGGAATACAAGACAGACCCTATGGGAAAACTTATAGAAAAGGTTAAGGAACTTCAAAAGAACCAAAGTATTCCTTTGTTAAGCGATGAAGAATTCAAAGAACTTGATGAATTAAGACAGGCTCGAAATTACTGGTGTCATCAATGCTTTGGCGGCGATTGTCCTGTTGTTTTTAAAAAGGACAAGACAACTGGAGAGTATTATATGAAATGCTCTGATCATTCGGTAGATATAGAAAGGGATCTTAATGTCGCTATGGATTGGGAAGTTAAGCTTGCTAATCTGAATAGAGAAGTATCGAATTACTAATACTTAAAAGAGACCACAGTGTGGTCTCTTTTTTAGTCCCGTTAATTGGACTGCTGCATAGACCATAGTTTTTGTTTTAGTTATAATTGAAGTAGAGAGGGGTGAAGTGAATAATGCAGGATAGATATGTCGGAGATTGTGGTGATTACGCAAAGGTAAAGATTTTGAATGCCTTTAAGGACTGGGGACTTACCGTAGGAGTCAATTGGTACAAGGTTTCTGATTTGGGCTTTGAAAAGAAAGCTGATGGAAGCTTTAAGCAAGACGATGGTAAGTATAGAGTTTATGATGATGTGCACTCCATCGCTGATCTGGAAAAGAAATTGCCCGACATGGTTTTCTTTGATGAAGAAGTGCCGGTAGAGGGCAGGGAAGAGTGGCATCAAAGGGCCAGAGAGGCTCTTAAGGATTGCAAGGTTGTCTTTCTTGATCCTGATAATGGGATTAGGTGCAAGTCCGTCGGCAAGACGAGTAAAAGGAGTGTGAAATACGTTTTACACGATGAGATAAAAGATTATCTTGCCGACGGAAAAACGGTGATTGTGTACAATCACCGCTGCAGAAAAAAGGAAACAAAGTACTTCAAAGATATTTATGATTTGCTGCAGAAAGAGGGAGTAGATGTTGATGCCAGAGACATTGGTGTTATAACTTACAAAAAAGGCACTACTCGCGATTTCCTGGTTTTCACAACTAAGAATAAGAACTGGGATTATTTCATAAATGTAAAACTGAAATCTGCTACTTTCTTTGATGATTCTTCTGACTGGGAAATTGGAAAGCTGTTTTATCGCGGAAGCTTTATTCCTGAAAACAGTGAACTTGCAGATTCGCTTTACTATTTTGATTAAAATGACCCGCCCATTTGGGCGGGTATGTTGTTTATTTCTAGTGTTTGTGGTAAGGTGAGAGTGTTGGATTCTACATCGCATAGGTTGTGTAAAGTATTTGTACTTTACAATGTTGAGGGGGGAGTGATTATATGAGCTTTGAGGAGAAGGCAAGAGCATGGCATGGCAGAGGTTTAAACTGCGGAATGTCTGTTTATTCTGCATTTGCGGAGGAACTTGGTATTTCGGCTGATGAGGCTGTGAGTATGGCGCCGAGGCCAAGGGACGAAGGCGGTAAATGCGGTGCGTACCTTGCAGGTAAGAAGGTGTTGTCTTCTTTGAACCCTTCGGCTGTGGAGGAATTTGAGAAAAGATTTGTTGAACTTAACGGTTCGTGCGAGTGCGCGGTTTTGCGTGCAAGACGCGCCGAGCTTAAGAAAACCTGTGATGACTTTGTAGGTGATGCGGCAGCAATTGCGGAGGTACTTTTATGATTATTGACAGCCATTATCACTTTCATGCAGGTGAATTTGATGTTGAAAAAAAGATAGAGGCCATGGACAAGGCGGGCATTGAGAGGATAGCTCTGATGCCTCCTGTGGTGACTTTGTTTGAGGCTGATCCTGCGAGCATTCCGATGCGAGCAGCAAGAATGATAATGGGCAAGAGGGTGTTTTATTCGATTTTCAAGAGGGCTATGTGCACTTTTGAAGGGGACGGAATTAATATTCTGGGTAAGCATTATGAGCTGTTTAACCTGCCGGGAAACAAGCCCGTCTTTGACGCGGCTGCCAAGGCACCTGAAAGACTGTGTGCGTATGTGCTTGTAAACCCTAAGCTGCAGAGCGAAGAGGAAATGCGCGCTGAAGTAGAGAAATATGCGGGTGAGGAGACCTTCTGCGGTATTAAGGTACATCCTTTCTACGGACAGTATGAGGTTTCTCTGCTGGACCCTGTGTGCAGAATACTTGAGCCTTACGGCAAGCCTCTGCTTATTCATCTGCCCTTTGACTGCAAGGATGACATACTGGCTTTGATTGATAAATACCCGAAGGTGAACTTTGTACTGGCGCATTGCGCATTTCCGTATTTTGATATGATATGGCCTGAGCTTGTAGGCAGGAAGAATGTGTATGTTGATATTTCTTCCGGTGCGTATATTGACGGCAGGATGGCGGGCAGGGCCCTTAAGGCCTTCGGACCTGACCGCCTGCTGTACGGAACTGACGGACCCTTCGGTTTCCTTGATTCCTCAGGGGAGTTTGATATGCGCGCGGAGTATGAGTTTGCGACGAAGCGCATTCCCGCGGACGCTCTGGACGCTGTCAGCGGAGAGAACTTTATGAAGTTGTGGAGGGGCCAAAATGATTAAGCATATTGTTTGTTTTAAGCTGAAGGATAATTCTCCGGAGGAGGTTGCTAAGGCTGCTTCTGTACTCAGGTCTATGGAGGGCAATGTGCCGTTTTT
>Ga0247609_10004364_pt1 | contig 14094 bp, 14 predicted proteins | sample 172DNAGHGlowgp2_FD_193487 | JGI IMG/M metagenome (GOLD analysis project Ga0247609, IMG submission 193487) | Sheep rumen microbial communities from Palmerston North, Manawatu-Wanganui, New Zealand - 1728 DNA GHGlow gp2 | ecosystem: Host-associated > Mammals > Digestive system > Stomach > Rumen ...
TCATTATTCTGCAGCAATTGGACGGAAATTTCATCGGACCCAAAATTCTCGGCTCATCGACGGGAATTTCGAGTTTCTGGGTTATTTTCGCAATTACCGTATTTGGCGGATTCTGGGGAATTCCGGGTATGATTATCGGCGTTCCTTTGATGGCTGTAATTTATACATTAATTCAGTCCGCACTTGACATAACGCTTAGAAACAAAGAATTGTCACGTGATACCGATGATTATATTTATCTGGATCATATTGACCTTGAAAGCAAGGAATTTGTAGACAAAGAACTTCCAAGCGTCGAATTGGCTCGTAAAAAAGCCGAAAAACTTGCTTTAAAGGAAGAAAAACGCAAAGAAAAAGAACAAAAACGTTTAGCTAAGGAAAATTCCAAGAAAGAGTCAAAAAAAACCGAGGATTAATTCCTCGGTTTTTTATCGTTTACCGCAGTTAATAATTTAACGCAGCAGTTAAGGCGGCTTAAAATTACCACTTTCCACTACTTTTATGGCCTTAACTCTGCGTTAAATTATTCTTTTGCGAATAGTTGCACGTAATCTTCTATAAGTTTAACAGCGCCGTCAATGCCTGTTTTAGCCGAGTTTATGCACAAATCATAACTCGATGCACGGCCCCATTTATTGTCTGAATAATAATTATAATAGCTTGCACGCGAACGATCTTTTTTATCAATGAGACCGTTTAAGTTATTTTCGGAAAGTCCGGGATTTTCGGCAGCGATTCGTTTAAGACGGAAGTCCTTATCGGCATAAATAAATATCGATATAAGATTTTCGTTATCTTTTAGAATATAATCCGCGCATCTGCCTACAATTACGCAGGAACCTTCGTTTGCGATGTTTTTAACCGATTCAAACTGCGCAAGAAAGATTTTCTGTCCGTAAGGCATATCGGTTACCGAACCTCTGTTAAAATTAATCGAATAAGGATCTGTTACAAGATTGTAAAGAAAACTGGATGTGGGCTTTTCGTCATGTTCCATAATAATTTCCTTGCAAAGCCCTGATTCTTTGGATACACGGTCGATAAGAGCATTATCATAGAATTTAACACCTAACTTCGAAGCCAACTTCTCTCCTATTTCATGTCCGCCCGAACCGTATTGTCTTCCTATAGAAATGATGAAATTTTTCATATGTAATCCCCTCATTATGAAATTTAAGATTATTTAAAATATCTTAGTTTCTATACTAATTATAATATATTTTTGCTTAAAAATACAGTTTTCTATTTGCGAAGAACGTTAAGTAAACGCTCAAATTCAGGATACAGAGGTGCTTCAAATTCAACGTAAGAATTTGTAGTAGGATGCATAAATCCTATTGTTTTGGCATGTAAAACCTGACCTTCTATACCAAATCTGTTTCCGGTTGCTCCGTATGTGGTATCACCAAGCAAAGGATGATTTAAATATTTCATCGAAACTCTTATCTGATGCGTTCTGCCGGTTTCAAGTTTAAATTCAACCAAATCGTATCCGTCATAAGATTCAAGTACTCTGTAATGCGTTACAGCGTGTTTTCCGCGCGTTTTATCGCACACAGCCATTCTTTTACGATCGTTCTTGTCTCTGTCTATAAAAATATCTACAGTGCCTTCATTCTCTTTTAAATGACCTGTAACAATTCCCTGATAAATGCGTGTAATTGAGTGAACTTTCAGTTGATCGGCGATATTTCTGTGTGCAAAATCGTTTTTGCAGATGATTAAGGAGCCTGATGTATCCTTATCTATTCTGTGGACGATTCCCGGCCTTAAAATGCCGTTTATGCCTGATAAATTATCCTTACAATGAAATAAAACCGCATTTACAAGTGTTCCTGATAAATGTCCGGGCGCGGGATGAACGACCATTCCCTTGGGCTTGTTGACGATCAAAAAATCATCATCCTCGTATATAATGTTCAAAGGTATGTCTTCAGGAAGTATTTCCAAAGGCAGCGGTTCGGGAACGTTCAATTCAATCTCGTCGTCTTCTTTTAATTTGTATGAAGATTTTGAAATTGTTTTTCCGTTTACGCTTATATTGCCTTCTTTTATAAGTTTTTGAAGATAGGTTCTGGATGCATCTTTATAGACATTGCTTAAAAACACGTCAATTCGGTCTTCATTATCGTCCGCTATAAATTTATAAGTGGTAAAATCGCTCATTTATTCCTTTTCCCAGGACTTTTCGTCATAGGTAATCTCTTCGAATGCCGATAAAATAATATCATCTGAAGGAAGGCTTGTTTCGATGCCTTTTCCCAGTTTGCACAAAAGTTTTGTATTCTGATTTGAGTCTGCAATTGTTTTTTTGTAGATTTCAAATAAATCCTTCGCCTTGCATTTACACTGTGAAATCATTACTTTATAAGGAACCAGAAGATCCCTTATTTCAAGATATTCCTCGTTTGAAATCAAATCAGTTTTATAAGATATAAAAGCAAGCAGAACAAGGCTTAAAGACACACAGTCCGCTTCCGAAAATTTGCCGGTTTCTTTTAAAACCTTATAAAAGATATTATCTGCAAAATAAATATCGCTGTCATTATCTTCATCATAAGCCTTTTTATGAACGTTTAAGGCTTCTTTGATAAAATGTTCGAGTGTTTCCTCATCCTGCGCTATAAGCTCGTAATTGTTGTTTTCAAGCCACATAAAAAACTTGGCCTTGTATAATGCACCGAGACGTAATGCATGAGACATCAGAGTAATGTAGTCTTTGGGATCTCCTCCCTTAATATTGTTTACGTTTAAATCCTTAAAAGCTTCTTTTGAAATCATAATCTTAGTCCTTTTATAATAAAAAAGGCAGGGATATTCCCTGCCCATATTATTTTTTAATTAATTAAAGCATGCTGTCTGTGTCTTCGTCTTCTTCTCTCTTATCTCCTACTATTCCTACCTCTGCAGGGCAGATAAGGAAAATAAACTCGGAAATCTTCTGCATTGAACCATCAATTGCATATACACTGCCGGCTGTAAAGTCGATAAGTCTCTGTCCGACAGCTTTGTTAACCTTGGATAAATCAAGGATAACAGCTCTTCCGTTTAATAAAGTATCAGCAATTTCGTATGAATCGTTGTCAAAAGAACTTGCAATGATATTGCAAATTTCAAAACTGCTTGATCCTTGTGAGTTGTTCTTGTTTGAAGATCTCTTAAGCAATGATGAAAATCCTCCCGATTTCTTCTTACCTTCTTCTTTATCGTCGTCAAATACATCCATTACGCTGCTAACCACTTTGAATTCCTCCTAAACATAATTTCTGGCACCAAAGATGGCGGTTCCGACTCTAACAAAATCAGCACCTTCTTCAATTGCTGCCGTGTAATCGCAAGTCATTCCCATTGATAAGAAAAACCTGTTTTTATTATACAATCCTTTATCTTTAAGGTCAACCATTAAACCCCGCAATTGCACAAAATATTGACGGTTTTCTTCGGCGTTTTCAACATATGGCGCACTTGTCATGAGTCCCAAAACTTCGATGCCTTCAATCTTGTTTATTTCCTTAAAATTCTCTTCGAGGTTTTCGCTCGTAAATCCGAATTTGGTATCTTCTCCGGCAACATTTACTTCAAGTAAAACTTTGGCAACCATATTTCTTTTTAAGGCTTCTTTACCGATTGCCTGCGCTAAATGAATAGAATCAACCGAATGAATCATGTATACTTTATCGATAATATACTTGATTTTATTAGTCTGAAGATGTCCGATCATATGCCAGCGGATGTCTTTTGGAAGAACTTCGGTCTTTTCGACAAGTTCCTGCACATAATTCTCACCGAAATCCCTTACACCCGCATCATACAATTCTTTAATCATTTCAACGGGTTTGGTCTTGCTTACGGCAATCAATGTAACGTCTTCTCTGTTTCTTTTACCCTTAATAACAGAGGCTTCAATATTCTTTTCAACATCTTTTAAATTTTCAAGTAATTCGCTCATTTCGTTGTTTATCACTCATAAATATATTCGTTGTCTTTTACTTTGGATGCGTCAAGAGCTATGTAATCATAAGGCTTTATCATTGTATACTGTGGATCGATGATAATATACTCTTCATTCTCATACAGTTTCTTAATGTTCTTAAAATCCGCATAACCCTGATTAATCTTATATACTCCTAAAAGAGTTGCTGTACGGTTAATGTTATATGTAGTGACTTCATCTGCGCCGTAAACGGTATTGCCCAGTTTCACCACGCTTCCGTCTACATAGTAGTCTCCGCCGTCCGTTCTGTAAACGTTAAGTTCGGTAGTTACAAATGTTTTGGTTCCGTCTTCGAGGTATTTATCCAGTTTTACGCAGACCGTATTCGTTGTTTCGTTAAAATCAAATGCCACGGTATCGGGAATAAGCAGGAATTCTTTTTCTACAACGGAACTCTTCGGAATCTTATAACCCGAGTTTTCGTTCATATAGATTTCAAAATCAATAAATCTGTTGTTTAAATAATCCGCAACGGAAACATTGAATGTTACAACACATATCTTCTCAATGGATGTATTTTTGCCCGGTGCGATTGCATCGATTATTTTAACTTTTCCCTTTAAAGACTCCTGGTTCTTTAAGAATTTGACTCTCATTTCCTTGCCGTCAAATTCCTTGGCCTTTTCCTCTTCTATCGGGAACACAAGCTGCCATGTATTGGATGTTACCAGCTTATAAGCGAAATCGCCTTCTTTTACGATTTCGTTGTTGGCTATCATATGGCGTGTATATTCTCTGTCTTTGTCGAAATACGAAGAATTGATGTCCTCAAGCTTAACATTTTCATAATCATCATAATAATATACAACATAGCCGGTCTTTGCATTCTCGGCGCCGTCCGCACAGTAATATTTGTTTACATTGGTACCGTTTATGCTCATGGATGATATCTTGTTTAAGATATAAAGATTGGACATTTTTAAACTGATACTGTCCAGATCATCCTTAAAATCATAGACATCGACAAAATCCGCAGGCGAATATTCCTTGGAAAATTTGACGATTTCACTCTTAATCTCTTTTAAATCCGAAGGAGAAAGCGTGCTTGCGTCACCGGTCTGATTGGTCATCATTTCTTTAATTTTTCCTGAACCGTCTATTGAATAAACGAGATCATTATGTGAAGCCTTTTCGCCTTCTTTTAAATAGAAATTGTAATAACCGGAACTTTTTGCATAATAGAGTTCTTCTTCACGCAAAATAAGTCCGGTATACGAATTCTGCTCGCTTAAAGCGCCTTCTTTGACCTGATAAGTGGAAATGTTTTTTGAATTTAAATATTTGTATCCGTTATAAAAGAGATAAGCGGCGATTAACACAATAAAAGCATAAAAAATAATCCTGAAAGAAATAATGTTTCTTTTAGGAAAAATAAGGGTACCTTTTTTAGGCTTGGATTCTTCGTTATTCTTCTTTAAACTCTTCGCTTTGGAATTGTTCTTTCTCGAAGTTTCCTCGGTCTTGATACCTCTTCTTATTTTATTGCCTTCATTGTTAAAATCAAATCTGCTTTGCATTGCTTTTTTCGTATATAAAGCCCCGGAAAAACCGAGGCTTTAATATAAACTTAAATTCTGATCTATTTTATAATGCTTCCATAACCTTATCTTTGAGAGATTCGGGAATATCCCCTTCGGTTGTGGAAATAGCTGCATAAATGTCTATTCCGTAGTTTTTGCTCAATTCATCGAGCTGTTTTATGATTGTTTCCAATTCATCTATCGAAGTATGCGACAATGCAAGGAAATTGTCGAAATAAAGTTCCTGAATATCATGATCTCCCGAAATGATTCCGAGAAGAAAACCAATGAACATATCACCTGATGATATATTGTATTCCGAAGCATTGATGAGTCTGATTTTATTGTTCAGTTCATACATATGCTTGGTTGAAGTATCGAGATAAACGATGTTTCCTAAAATCTCCTTTACCTGAGAGTTTACTTTTTCGAGCAAAAATTTTGATTTGCCCTTTCCGTTCTTGCCTGTTATTAAATTGACCATTGTAACACACCTCCGATTGGAAATATTATAGTTTAGTGCATGTATTTATTATAGTTGATTTTGGTTTAAAAAACAAGAAGATATACTTATTTCGCACTCGAAATAAGAGTATCCATATCGGCATATAAAGTATCGTAATCTTCAGACTTTAAAATGCACGCAATATAGGGATTTTCCTCGGAATCCTTAAAATAAAGGATAAGGCATTTTCCGGCCGCTTCCGTGGTTCCTGTTTTGCCGCCTATTATTGTATATCCTTCGGGTACTTCCCTGGATTCATTTAAATAAAGATTTGTAGACTTAAGCTCGATTGTCTTAATCGTACCGTCCGCTTTGGTATAAGAGGTCGTATATCCGCTCTGATTGATGATTTTTAAGAATTTTTCGTTCTTTGACAGTTCGTTTAATATAAGATAAAGATCATATACCGTCGATGCATGTCCTTCTTCGGTTAATCCGTGAGGATTCACAAAATTTGTATGAGTCGCACCCAAAGAATTGGCTTCTTCATTCATTAATCTTAAAAATTCGACATATCCTCCGTCGCAGTTTACAGCCAACAGGTTTGCAACATCATTTGCCGAGAATAAAAGAAGTATGTTTAAAGCCTGTTCAACGGTTAATTTATCTCCCGGTTCGAGTCCAAGCTTCTGAGCTCCGGGCTCGGTTACCGCAGATTCCTCGGTGAATGTAAGAGTTTCGTTCAAATCGTAATTCTTAAGTACGACAAGTGCGGTCAAAAGCTTTGTAATACTTGCGGGAGTCAGTTCTTCATACATATTCTGACCGTAAAGAACCGTTTTGTTGTTAATGTCAAAAAGACCTGCAGCATAGGACGAGTTTAAAACCACGGTTTTGTAGCTTCCGTCGTCAATGCACAAATCTTTTGCAAAAGTATCCGATTCGAGATAAAGCGTATTTGCATTCGAAACCGACAGCGTCGGAGACGTTGAATTTCTTTCGAATGCATAAGGAATGTTGTCCTTTTTGCAGGCACACAAAAAAGACAACATAAGAACAGCAATTATAGATAAAGTATATTTATTTATACATTTCACGCCACTCTAAATCTCCTCTGTCAAGTGATTTGATAAGAAGTTCCGCGCTGGCTAAATTAGTGGCCAAAGGAATATTGTGTACATCACAAAGATGTATAACGTTGTTAAGATCGGGCTCGTGTGACTTTGGTGTCAAAGGATCTCTTAAGAAAATAACAAGGTCAATCTGATTGTGCTCAATCTGAGCTCCGATCTGCTGTTCGCCACCGAGATGTCCGGCCAGAAACTTATGTACGTTTAAGTTTGTGACTTCTTCGATAAGTCTTCCGGTGGTTCCGGTAGCATACAGTTCGTTTTTGCAAAGTATCCCCCGATATGCTATGCAAAAATTCTGCATCAGTTTCTTTTTTGCATCATGTGCAATGAGTGCAATGTTCATAGTTTTTACCCCATATATTTTGCTTAATATTTTTAGTCGTTGTTAAATTTTCTCTGCGCCTGAAGACGAACATTCATTACGAATCCCATGCCGACATATATTACAAGCAGAGATGTAAGTCCGTAACTGACAAACGGAAGCGGAATACCCGTATTGGGGAAAAGTCCCGTGGTTACGCAGATATTGATTGTGCTTTGGAAACCTATGAAAGCTCCCATTCCCCCGGCAATTATCCTGCCGGGCAAATCCGCGGCTTTAAAGGCCACGATAAAACATTCTATGGTAATAAGCATGAGAAGAATGATAATAGTCGCAGATCCTACGAAACCAAGTTCCTCTCCCGCTATCGTAAATATAAAGTCTGTCTGAGGTTCGGAAATAAAATTTCCCTTTTTAACAGAATTGATACCTGTATTGTTTAATCCTTTGCCGGTTAACTGGCCTGAACCTATGGCCATAATTGAGTTTTGCTGCTGAAAAGCTTCCTCAAGCTCATATTCGTCAGGATGCAGCCATGCCAATACTCTTAACTGCTGATATCCTTCCACGACACCGTGATTGTCGTCTCTTTTTACAAGAACGGAATCAGGTTGAATCAGTAAAAGAAATACAATAATAAATGCCGGAATTCCGACCGCAGCCAAAGCTATGAAATATCGGTAATTAATTTCTCCCAGGAACAATATGCTTAAGAAAATTAAAGCAAAAACAATTGTTGTAGACAAATCCGGCTCTTTAAATATAAGTGCAACTGGAGGAATCGCCAGTACAACCATGATTAAAATCATATACCACTGATTGATTCGTTCCTTAAACTTCATTATAAACTGTGCAAAAAACAGAATCAACAAAATTTTTGCCGCTTCGGAAGGCTGAAATCTGATACCAAAGAGCGTAAACCATCTCTTTGCGCCAAGGGAAACATTACCTTTTACGAGTACCGCGACAAGCAGTCCTATCATCAAAAAATAATAAACGGGCCATATTTTCAACCATATATGATAGTCTATAAAAGATAAAATAATCATAATGGCAAGTCCGGCTATAAATCCCATCAGCTGTTTTTGGGTATTGTCGGGCTGAGCGGAATTTACCAGTAAAATTCCGAGTACCGTTATAACGCAAAGATACAATATTAACTTAAAATCGTAATCTTTAAACTTATAATTTTTAAACATACTAATCTCCGGCCACGCCGTTATTTATAGGTGTATTTGCTTCACCGTTTAAGAGTTCGTCTTCTTCGTAGATACCGTAATAATAAGCATATACGTCCTTGGCAACCTGTGCCGCGTTGTTCGAATCATAACCGTTCATGATTCTGACGGTAACGGATATCTCGGGGTTTGCATAAGGTGCAAACGAAATAAAAAGTGCATGACAGGCTTCGTTCCAGGCTTCTTGAGCTGTACCGGTTTTACCTGCAACTTCGAGGTCGTAATCATAATACGCTTTACTCTCGACTACTTCTCTCATACCCTTGTGAAGGACATTCCATACAGAGGGGTCAAGATCGATATAATTTCTTACATTGGCTGATTTGTCTTCAAACAATTCACCGTTCGAATCATATATCTTATCTATTAATGTCAGATCGTAAACTGTACCTTTATTTGCTACTGCCGTTACATATCTCGAAAGGCCTGCGGTTGTATATGCATGCGTACCCTGTCCGATCATCGAAGGTACAGGGAATACATCCGATACGGAAGGTTCCGATTCGGCAATTTCAACACCGGATTTATCGGAGAGTCCGAACATATCGGCGTATTTCTGCTCGCGCTCTATGCCGATTTTATCGTTATAATACCCGCTTTCGGTTGATAATCTGTAACCTACTTCATAAAAGAAATAGTTGCAGGAATGCGCAATTGCTTTTTCGACATTCAGACTTCCGTGGGCACCCGGAGCAATCCAGCATTTATGAATCGTACCGTTTAATTTATCGAAAATACCTTTACACTGAATCGTCGAATCCATGTCGATAACACCTTCGCAAAGGCCTGTAACGGCTGCTATCGGCTTGTAAGTCGAACCGGGAGCACTTCTGTACTGTGTAGCGTAATTCCATAAAGGTCTCGAATAATCGTTATTTAACTGAGCCAGATAGTTATTGTCGGAATTGGCAAGTCTGTTATTGTCATATGAAGGATATGAAACAAGAGCCAGTACATCGCCCGTATTGATATCCGTCACAACACAGGAACCCGAGCAGGGTTCAAGCGCAAGCTGAGCAGGCGTTATTTTCAATTCTTTTATGAGGTCTGTCATAAATACATATGACGAAATTCTGCCTGATTTTAATGCAGCAATCTTATCACCGGGAACATCTATTAAATTCTGATCGTACAGAATAACGCAGAGCTGTCTTCCCGAAATATAATTGCCCGCAATCATGTATTTGTATATTTTCTTCGAAAAATCCTTGTTGTTTCTGAGCTTTAAAAGAGTAACGTCAACTATTTTGTCATATATTTCCTGAGTATCCGAATATTTGGTGGTCATATTCAGATTGTTGACGTTAACCCAGTTCATGTTGATGCAGTATGTAAGATAATCCTTAAGGGAAATGGTTTCGTCGGTAGTCCATGCGATATACATTTCGTCTTCGGTATCGATTAAGTCTTTATCAAGAATTTTTACATTGTCGGACATCAGATAATTGACTATAAAACTCTGATAGATCTGATATTCCTTGGGCAGGTCCTTGTAAGCCGCGGGCTTGTCTTCATAAAGTTCGTTTCTTATCTCTTCGAATACGGCATTCTGTCTCGAAACAAAAGCTTCGTATACTTCTTTTTCGGTTTCCGATGCGTAGGTTTTGGAAATATGATTTAAATCTATGACATTATTGTTTATAAGCTGAAAATAGACATCGTCGATAGGAATTTTAATATCTGACTGCTTGGTATTCTCGGTCATGTTGAATTCTTTGATATTATCGATTTTGGAAACAAGTATACCTGCGATTCTCTGTTCCAAGAGATCGTAAATCGCAATCTGAAGATCTCTGTCAATAGTCAGATAAATGTCGTTTCCGGTCTTTTCTTCTTTGGTCTTGGTGGAATCGAGAACCTTGCCCAAAACATCTACATATACGGTTTCTTTGCCTTTTACACCCTTTAAATAAGCTTCCTGCGAATATTCGATACCGGTTTTGCCGACATAATCGTTTAAAGTATAATCACTGTTTTCGTCTTCCGAATAAAGATTGTACTCATCCTGTGAAATCATACCGGTATAACCGATTATCTGAGAAAAATAGAAAGGATCGTTGTATTTTCTGACCGAATTCTGATTTACGGTCACTCCGGGAAGCGTATTTTCATGCTCTAAAATACTCGCAACCGATTTTTCCGAAATATCTTTTGCTATGGTGGTACCCATATACTTCTGATAACCGGTCAGGGACAGCGCGTAACGTACAGATACTATCCTTACTATCTCTTCTTTTGTATATCCGCCGCCCGCAACGAACGAATCCTTGTCGTTGGGATTTTCATAATAACCAATGGCGTATTTCTTTCTGCCGCAGAAAAAGTTAATTACATCTTCGGGAGTAGAGTTCTTCTCCTCGTAAGTTAAATCCTGAGTTTTGGCGTGTCCGTAAATATCCGCGAGGAATCTTAAAAGCTGCGTGCCTTCGACGCTGAATGCATACTCGTCATCGTCATTCACGTAGATTTTAAAATCCATATTAAAATCGTCGCCGTTTTTTCTTAATATGTCGTAAACATCATAAATGGTGTTGTTAAGCTGCATGTTTTTTGTTTTGCCGGATTCGATAACATCCTCAAAATTGACGTCGTAGGACAAAACATTATATGCCAGTAGATATCCGTTACGGTCGTAAATATTTCCTCTGATACCGTCTATTGATTTTTCTCGGATTATTTTAAGCTCGTAGTTTGAGACGAATTCCTCGCCTTTTATAATCTGAAGATTAAAAATTCTGACAATAAGAACAACACCGATTGCGAAAAACAGGCAAATCGGCAAAAGAAGACGCGATTTTAAAAAACTTTTTAATTCTTCTCTGAAACGTTCAAACATTTATGAACTCTCCGCGTTTTTCTTCTTAAATACATAAGCCTCAATTACCCATAGCAAAGGATAAATGATGACTGCAACTAAAAGCGTATATACTACTTCGGGTAAAATTATATTTAAAAAATAAAATCCGAATTCAAATCTGCTTCTTAACAAAAACAGGAAAAAATATGTAAAAAGACAGCAAACCAGGTCGCTGCTTATAATCATAATTGCAGGTATTTTAAGATCTTTAAGGTAAAAAAAGTTGTGAAGCAAACCGTTTAAATAACCGATTAACATGTATAGAATGGTATAAAAACCGAAAATATCGAAGGAACAGATATCCAGTAAAAATCCGCATGCAAAACCGACAAACATTCCTTCCCTGTCACCCTGCATAAAGCCCGAACATGAAACAAGAATTATAAGTATGTTCGGAATAATGCTGGATATTTTAAGCATGGGAAAGACTGTTGTCTGCAATACGAAAAAGACCAGTATTAAAGCTAAATCTATGAAAAATCTTTTCATTATGTTCCTTATTCGAGTTCGGTCTTAAGCTTGGTAATTACCAGTACTTCACTGATATGCTCAAAGTTAACACTCGGAGTAATATATCCCGATACGGAAAGATGATTGGAATCCTTTTCCATGTAAGAAATAAGTCCAACCTGAATTCCGGGTAAATAAACATCGGAAATATTGCTTGTTACGATTTTATCGCCTACTTCAACGCCTTTTGCATTTTCTGAAAGCTGGTTAAAAGTAATGTATCCGTTTTCCATGGTGGAAAGACTTCCGGATACCATTAAATGGTCGTTTGTAGTCAAAACCATGCAGGAAACATTGCTTGTATCGTCTATGATACTTAAAACTCTTGACCAGTTTGCACCGACTTCCGTGATTCTTCCGACCAGGCCTCCACCTGCCAAAACATTCATTCCGACTTTCATTCCGTCGTTTGAACCTTTATCGATTATAAAAGTCGAAAACCAGTTACCGGTGGAACCGGATATAACTCTCGCGCCTGTTTTGGGATAATCGGAATATGTTTCGTCGAGCTGATAAAGTGTTCTTAATGAGTTTAATTCGATTTTATCCTGCATGAGGATATCGTTTTCCATCGTAAGCTCATTGACCTGTTTCATCAGTTTGTTGTTCTCTTCTACCAGTTCGTTCATTTGCTTGACCATTTCTTTTCTGGAATAAAGCTTCTCCCCGACGATACTGATTCCTTTCTGTAAAGGAACAACTGTTACCGAAACAACTTCGTTTAAAGGTCTTAAAGGAATGTCAAAAACGAATGTAAAAAGCATCAAAATAACACAGATTGCAGAAAGAATCAGCAACCAGTATTTTGTTGGCAGTTTGTACTTTTCCTGGGGTTTTCTGACTAAAGGACTCATTATACTTCAAAAGTTAAATTCTTATATTTCTTGTTATTTCTTATAATCTCTGCAAGTCCGAATATAACACTGTTTTCTGCGCTGTCGGAAGTATTTACCTTAAGACCTGTGCCGTTTGCAACATTCTGACAGAGATTGCTGACCAAACTTCCGCCGCCTGTAATATATATACCCTGCTTGTAAATATTCGCACCTATTTCGGGAGGTGTACTTTCAAGCAGTTCTTTTACATTGTCCGTAATTTGCAAAAAGCTTTCTCTCAAACAGTTTTCAAGCACAATCGGATCGACCATGCATTCAACCGGAAGGCCGCTGGCTACATTTCTTCCGTACACAACACCCTTCTCTCCGCTTCTTTTAAGTTCTGCTATCTGCATCTTTAAAGCTTCAGCGGATTTCGAACCTATATGAAGGTTATATTCTTTTCTGACAGTTGCTTTTATGATATCGTCAAATTTATTTCCGCCGATTTTGATGAGCTTTGATTTAACGATACCGCCGAATGAAAGAATTGAAATCTCTGTAGTGTTATATCCGACATCAACGATCATAACACCCTGAGAACTCTTAACGTCGATATTAAGGCCGATACCGCAGGCTATAGATTTTTCTACTACCGATACAGTTCTCGCCTTCATCGAAGAATCTTCAATCAATTCACCGAAAGCTCTTCTTTCGACATCGGTAACATCATGCGGAATAGATATCACATAATCGGAATTTTTATAATTGCCTTTTGTGATTTCTGAAATAAAAAGTCTCAAAAGGTCCTGCATATTGTTGATATCTGAAATAACACCGTTGTTAAGAGGCATTGAAACCACTATATTGTCCGGCGCTTTTTCAAACATTTCATACGCTGAATCGCCATAAGCGATAACGTTCTTTTTATTTTCGATTGCAATCATGTTGCGCTCTACAAATACACGCTTTTTTTCATGATTATAAATACAGATTTTACTGGTACCCAAATCGATACCGAAAGCATTGTTGGCCAAAGTAATTCTCCAATTTCTTCTTCACATAATTATACAGTTTACTATTATACCACATTTTAATAAATATGCATCCTTTACAACGGTTCTTTTGGTATTTTTTTCAACATAAAGGAGTGCTGACTGCATAATACAACGCGGGCACGCTCTCGCTAAGATGTCCCCGTAGCGGAACTAAACTCACGTTCGTGCTTCGCACTCCGCTCGTTAAGTACCGACGGCTCCA
>Ga0247609_10004369_pt1 | contig 14081 bp, 1 predicted proteins | sample 172DNAGHGlowgp2_FD_193487 | JGI IMG/M metagenome (GOLD analysis project Ga0247609, IMG submission 193487) | Sheep rumen microbial communities from Palmerston North, Manawatu-Wanganui, New Zealand - 1728 DNA GHGlow gp2 | ecosystem: Host-associated > Mammals > Digestive system > Stomach > Rumen ...
TTTTGGGGGGATTGGGGATGGGGGATTGGGGATTGGGGATTGGGGATTGGGGATTGGGCCCAATCCCCAATCCCCAATCCCCAATCCCCAATCCCCAATCCCCAATCCCCATTATAGTTATAATTATTTATAATTTAATTAATAATTTTATTAAATTAATTAAATAATTAAAAAACATAAAAAACAATTTAATAAAAATAATTAATTAAAAAGTTTATTTAATAAATAAAAAACTTAATTTTATACTTTTATATTTAATCATCTAATTGATTCAATAAAGCAACTCCTCTTTTAACCCAATGATTAGGTTCTTTATTGCAAGGTAAATATACAGTAAAAATGTAATTGGTAGAATGTCCCGTTGTACTCAAAGAACCTTGTCTAGATGAGCATTTATAGACAGGACACTCATAATTATATTTTCCATGTCCAGTAGTGATTTTCTCATCAAAAACTTTAACTTTCAATATAATAGGGGGCATTTCACAAGTTATATTCTTTCCAGTCAATTCATCTATAGTATGTGTTTCTTTATTCCATTCAGCTCCCTCAATAAATACTCCATATATATAATATACTTCTCTTCTCCTAACTTTTTCCATATCGCATTTTCCTTCATCATCAAAATCAAATTGGAATTCCAATCTATCAATAGATTCTTTATTTTTTCTTGCATAATTTTGTTTTATACCAGTTAAAAATGATTGAGTGAAAAAGAATGCTGAAAACCAAAACTTTTCAGGTGTGCCTTTATTTATCCAATCATTGAAAAAGTTTAATCTATTTGATAAATCTTTTATCCATGATAAAATAGGCTTTTTACTTGGATAACTTGCTTTGACCCAACTTGAAGGAATTTGGCCTTTTATTAATTGGGAGGCCATTTCTTCTATTTCATCTGTTAAAGGCATATGACCCATAAATGCCTTGACACATTCATCCAAATTTCTGAAAATTAAGGAAAGTAATAAATTATATCTCATAATTTCTTGGATAAGGACAGAATTCATACAATCTTCATATTTTAAAGGATATTTCTTCTTGACTTCATCTACATTAAATTCTTTTATTAATTTTTCTTCAGCTAATTGTTTAATTTGTTCTAAATTTTTCAATTTTGATTGTAATGTGACATTGGCACTACCTTTTTGCAATATATCTAAAGAAGAAATTAATAAGTTCCCTTCATCAATTTGCTTTCTAATTAAAGTATTTTTATGAAGTCCTAAAATCTCAGGGGATTCATTTTCAGGTAAATTTAAGAAATGTTCTTCATAAGGATCATATTCTTCATAATATGCTATGGGGTACTCATCTAAATCATTAATTTTGAAATTTTCATCATCTGTCATTTTTGAACTATAAATATCAGATAAAATAGCAGTCAAAGTCCTTCTATCCCAATCATCAGTAACTCTTCCTCCGTAAATACAATCTGATGTTAAATAAGTAATAGCCTTAAATGGTACATCGATATTTGACTTCTTTTCTAAATTTGATTTCAAGATATTTTTAGAAATGAGAAAATCAGCCTCATTGAAATTATATTGAATATTCCAACCTATAGGACCATAATTCTTCCTTTCCAACAATATACTATGGAAATGCATTAAACCTATGAATAATTTAGTGAAAACATATTCTTTTCCTTTTTGTTTCATTGAAGTGTAATCATAACTCCATTGCTTCTGTTGAGATTTCAATAAATTTATTAAATTAGATTTCACTCCTTCAGGTGATTCAATAGTCATTTTAATACTATTTACTAATATACTAGGTAAAATATTATCTGCAATCAATGAACTAAGCCATAATCTGAAATTAATATTCATTTCTCTTTCATTATTTTGCAAATTTGATATAACTTGTTCTAATTCTTTCATAAATGTGGGCACCAAATGCAAATTTTGTAAAAATACCCATTGACCTTTTTTCTGGCATTCTTCTATACTAGCAAGAGCTTTTTTACTTTGTCCTTGACCCAAGGAAACACTGACTATGTCCCTCTTGTTATCTTCTGCTAATTTTTTTACTTCTGAAGTAGGATCTAGACCTGGAGTGACAATTAGCATTAAAGGAGTATTGAAACTACTTAAGTCAAATAATTCGGGAATAGTGAACAAAGGTGATTGAGAAAGAGGGGCTCCTAAATAGTTAGTTATTACTAATCTTACATATGGGATTAATTTCTCTTGGTTTAATAATTTTAGTATCATTAATTTATAAAACATATTCAATTCTTCACAATCAGGAATGTTAAAGTGTTCATTATAATCAACTTTTGTTTCTGAATTGCTTTCTGTAGATGTAATCATTTCTAAAAATTTTTCCCATGTTTTTTCATTTTTTAATATTTTATCAGGTAAATTGCATATAGTATCATTTTTTTTTGATGTTAAAATAATTTCCCATAGATTTGGTTCTACAAAATATGGTCTTTTCTTAATTAAATCTTTATTCATATTGTTATCTATCATAGTATTTGAATTGGCCAAAAAGAAGCTGACATCTTCTTCTTTAATTACATCTTCTTCAACTAATTTTCTTATTAATAGCAACAAACTAAAAACTAATCTATCTTTATTTAACAGCGATCTACAAACTGCAGTATAAGCAGTCTTCAATAATGCTTTTTCTAATATTTTTATTCTTTCTAAAACAATTTCCATAGTTTTAGGACCTGTATATTTTTCTCCCTCAGGATCAATGCTTTGTAAGCTATTTATCAAAATATCTTTAATAAACCATGATATAGAAAATTGATATATTTCTTCAAGATTTTCTAATTCACTAATAGAGAAAAATATCAAACGAGCTAATTTTGCCAAAGGCAAATATAACATACGATTATTATCAATTCTTTCTTCTGTTTTTTTAGCATTTATAATTTGGACAGTTGCTTCATCTGATAATTTTTTACTTTCTTCCAACGAGAAAATTAATCCGTCATTTTCTAACAATTGTTCACTGGATACTCCTAATTTATTTAAGATATCTTGCTCAGTTTTATGAATTGTTTCATTTAATTGGAATTTTTTTTGTAAAATATTGTTTTTTTCACTTTCATCAGCTGGGGATTCTTCTTTTACAATGACACTTAGAAGTTGCTCATTTAGACCTTCTTTATTAACTGTGAAATTGATAATTGATATTCTTCCATATAGATCTGGATTAAATACAGGTGAAGCCAAATATGATATCAAATAGTATTTAAATTCTGGATTATATTTAACTTCATTATTTTCATTCAATTTCAAGAATAATCCATCAGCATGTTTCACTATTTCACTGTTCAATAATAATTCTGCATCTGTTGGTATATCATATGAAATATAATCAAAAATTAAAGCTTTACCATTAGCAATACAGTTTTCCATCAAAGTTTCTCTTTTTTCATTTGGTTTCAATATTTTTTTGACATTTATTTCAATTTTTTTATAAAATGTGAAATCACTTTTATACAATTTTTGGAAGAATTTAACTGCTTGTTTCTGTGGGTCAATTAATAGGCATGGTTTAGTCGCTTCGAATAAAATTATACCACTATCCAAGCTTCCTGAATCAGGGGGAAGACCATTTATTACCCAGTTTGAAATATCAAATGGATCTCCTATTAATTTATTTATTTCTGGAATATGACTAAATTGAATTTTCTTTTCATCTAATAATTTGAATAAGGTATTTTTGACAAAGGTTTCTCTAAATGGAACAATAAAAGGGCCTAAAAATGCTATATATAAAGAAGATAAAACTACATCTCCAAAGACAAAAGGCAATTTTTCACTTAATTCAACTGCACATTCTGACCATCTTTTTTTCTCTCCTCCTAGTTTACTTGTTAATTTTTGTGCTCTGTTTAATTTCTTTTGACTTTCTTGAATTTGTGTTTGCAATTTTTGATGCTTTTTATTAACGTCTTGGTATATATCATTTAATTCTTCTAATTTATTTTTTATTTTTTTGACATTTGCTTGGATTTTTTGTAAATTTGCTTGGGCCTCATTAAATAAGGCTGTTGCAGCAGCACTTTCTTTAGCCAAAGGAATCAGTTTTTCTTTTAACAAAATATCAAGTTTATACATATTAATAATAAAATGACAAAAGCATGCACATGTTGAAGATATTTTCTTTTCCATATATGAAGGCTCTATATCTTTATCATTTATATATGGAGTAATTAGTTCAACAATTTTATCACTGAATTGAGTTGTTTCTAATTTTTTTGGTAAGCTCTGTAATGTTTTCAACAAACTTACATCATTTAGTTTTTTTTTGTAATAATCCCATTGAGTAGGAACTGTTTCTAAAGGTTTCTTTTCGAAGTTTGACATTATGATGCATATAGCTCTCATCATTGTAACAATTTCTTTTGGGGGTTGACGATATGATCTCAAAGCCATAAATTGTTTTTTATCAATTTTATTTATTTTTTGTTTAATTTCCTCTTTTATAATTTCTGCCTCTCTTTGCATTTCCTCAGCTTTTGTTTTTTTCTCTTCTGCTTCTTTTTGTCTTTCTATTGCTATCTTTTCGTTAACCGCACATTCAGCTTCTGCTTTTTTTGCATCTGCTGATTGGGCTGTTATTTCTGCTAATGTTTTATCTATTTCTTTTTGCTGCTCTAATAGTTTAGGTTTTTGCTTTTCTAGTAATTCAGACATTTTTTTAATTTGTTCACCAGCTTCATCGATGCATTTTACTCCCCATTTATATTTCTTAATATCCTCGTCTAATTTATGAGAATATTTTTCTTTAAAAGTTATGAAAAACTCAATGAAATCTAAGAAACTTTTTGGTAATATAATTACTTTTTTTCTTGTTTGTATGAAATATTTATCACTTTCCTTATTTATCTCAACGAACACTTTGGCAAATATATGACTCAATTTATCTACTATATTATCAATTCCAGAAACTTTTTTCCTAGGTGAAAGAGGTGCTTTTTCTTGATTTCCTTCAGCATTTTCATTTTCTTTCTTTTCTTCCTTTTTCTCTTCTTTCTTTTCTTCTTTTTCTTTCTCTCCTTCTGTATTTTCTTTTGATTCTTCCTTATTTTTTTCTGCATTTATATTATAATTATACAAATTATCATCTTTGCATAATTCTCTTTGGGCCAAAAAGAACAACGCATCTTCAGGCCATTTTTCATAAAAGTCCATTGTAGTGTTGGTCAAAGCTGGGAACTGTCTTAAAATCTTTGTGAAATTTTGATTCAATGGATTCATGCATATGAAAACTCTACATCTTTCTCTAACTTTCTTGATGATATATTCCCAGAATACAGTATCATCAATGTTATTTAATTCTTCATATTCTTTCATTTGCCTTGCATTACCTATAACTTCGGCCTTTTCTTCTCCTGTGAACAAGTTATATACAACACCACTTGAAATAATACAATTTAAATCGACATACATTTGCTCATCACTTATATTATTATCATTTAATAAGAAAATACTATTTTCTAATCTTACCCCTGTTTGTCTATATAATTCTTGGATATCTTTTATCCAATCTTTGTGTGCATAATTTTCAACTTCGTCTTTTCCTCTAGTTAAAAATATTTTAAATTTCTTTATAAAAGCACAAATATTAATTAAGCTTTTTCTACCACTGCCAGTAAGTCCAACTAGAACACTATGTTCTCCACTTCTTGAGAGGACTCTATCAATTCTTAATAAATGTCTTAAACTATAATCAAATAAGATTAAATCAATTCTTTCTTTAGCTCTTCTATTTGAGTTATAATAACTAATTTGATCGTATATATTTTTCCTTAAATCACTTATATCGTTTACTTGCACATATAACTCTTCTTCATTAATTTGGGAGAAAAGAAGTGAATTATATTGCTTTTCAGCATCTTCATCTTCTACTCCATGATATATGAAATTCTGCAATTCTTTTAAAACACTATTTTTGAATTTTAATTGATCTTCTTCACATGATAATCTATCTTGATATACTCTGCACGTTTCATGAAGTAAAGTAGAAAGCATATAATCAGTGCAATTTTGTTCTTTGGCTAACACTTCTGCTTTTACCATGGCAATTGAAGAAAATATTTTGACTAAATCTCTTAAATTGAAATTATATTGAGGAGTTATTGGTAAAGGTCTAAATATTTCTTTTACTCTTTTGAAAGAGTTAATAGCACCTTCTACAATTGTTTCTTTTAATTTTCTTGCTTGATTTGGATATTCACTGAACAAAGCCTCATAATATTCTTTGAATATATCCTTCATGGTCAAATCATCTATTTCACTAAAACAGAAAGGAATGAAATGCCATAAAAGTCTTAATGAAACTATTGGTCTTCCTAAAGTTAAACAAGAATTAATCAATATATTTCTGAAATTAATGAAATCTTGTTCTTTTCTATTATACCAACCACCATAATCGAAGAATTGCCTCAAAATTTCTATGGGGGGTTGGGCTCCGTATCGTTCCTTAGTAGGCATATTTAAATCTTCTATTAAAATTAAAGCGTTTTTATTTCCTTGGGGTGCCAAAGTTCCTTTTTTTAATTTGAAACATATTTTTTCTTCTATTAAATCACATATGTTATTAGCAGATGTTTTTGAATTAAATATAAATGTATAATTAAGCCATTTTTTATTAGCATTTGCATCTTTTTCTTTATCTTTATTATCCTTATGTTTACCTTTATCTTTATCCTTATTATCCTTATTCTCTTTTTCTTTCTCTTTCTCTTTCTCTTTTTCCTCCTTTTCTTTTTCTTCTTTTTTCTTATTTTCGTCTTTTGAAGATGATTCTTCATTATTCATATTTTGTATGAAATTCATCATAGCTAAACTTTTTCCGCTAGCTGTTGAACCAAACAATAACAAAGGCATTTTATTAATTTGTGCTAATTTTAATATTTCCTTTGCTCTATAGGTCTGTGTTGATGGTATCATCAACTCATTTCCTCTTCTTAAATCTTCTTGGACTTTCTTAAAGGCTAATTCATGATTTTCTTTTAATAAAACATTGACATTGATAAATGCCTTTTCATTAAAGTCATATATCATATTTAGCAATTGACTATAATTTGATTCATAACTTCTATTGAATTGTAAAGCTTCTTCAGCCATTTGGAAATTAGGGTCTTTTATGCTTGAAGAATTTATTATTCTTAATTTTTCAACAATATCAATTTGATCTTTTTGTTCTTCTAAAATCCAAGTGAAGCAAACTAAAATAGTGTATATGAATTTATTATATAAGTTCTCTCTTTCTGATTCGGATATAATTCTTTTAGCATTAGGGTCAATTAATATTTTTTTATCGCTCTTATGAGTATTGGCTCCTATAGCATTATCACCTTCGTTCAATTCTTTCAAATGTTGTTTTTCTATATCATCTTTTATTGTATCTTCTTTGCTCATACTATTGAACAAATTGCATTCTAACATATTTACAAACATCTTCATAAACCAGTTCTTGAACATGGGAACTCCAATTTTTACTTTTAAGTTGTTATACTCATCGAATAAAATTCCATCAACAATTTGATTATAATATTTTTCGAATAAACAAGTTATTAATTCCGGATAATTTGTTTTTTTGTAACTTTCTGGCAATGTATTTAACCAACTGTAAAAGAAGTCACTTGGGTCTATATTAACTCTATCAGTGTATACTACACCACATCTGGATATGGTAGCCAATGAAGCCTGGGATAAATCATCTATTTCGAAGATTATAAATGTCTTTTCATCTAGACGGATTTGATCTGAGTTTTCTAGACATAATTTTTTTGTGTCATCTAAAACTGAATTCATATTTTCAATCCATAAAGTATCAACTGGACCGTCAAATACTAGTAATTTTAAGTCTTCACTGGTATCTGCAAAATATCCTCTTAATGCTTTAGAGCAAATACCTTCTGTGAATTCCATGGTTTTCTTATTTACGAAACCAAATAATTGTGGGGAAGTAATTGCTTTTGGATTTATAAATTGAGCTTTTATTGTATTATTTTTTCCACAAGCTTTGAAGAAATCAGGTAAACCATTTAAATAAACTTTCATTATAGAAGATTTATTAGCCATAGGGGCCCCTACTATCATTACAGCATGTCTTACTGATAAAATATTTATAAAATCAACAACTTTATCAATCAAAAATTTATTTGGTCTCAAATTCAATTCATTGCATTTATTTTCCAAAGCAGTCAGCAATTTCTCATCAATTTTATTTACAAAATCACTATTAGGGAATAAATCTGATAGAATACCTGTATATATTTTATAGTCATCTGCAATAAATTTAGGCATATTAGAATCTAAAATAGCTTTTTGAACCAAATCTGATTCTTGTTGCTCATTTTCAATCATATGCTCACTAGTAATGACTCCTATATAGTTTATAATTCCATTTAAGGCACGCATACCATAATCATAATGATATTGAGAACTCAATTGCTCACTTGCCAATCTCAATGAAGATACTATTTTTTTACTCAAATCTCTAGCTTTTTGGAATCCATATGAATATAACATAATTTCAGTAATCATCTCATAGTTTGGAATCATCATTGCAAGAGGACGGAAAAGTCCTTTTAAATTATCTGGCAATTCACTACGTCCTGCATAATTTGGGTTCATAGTAATAAATATACCCATATTATAATTAAAATTAAATTGATGACCATCGAAATTACAATAAGTAGCCCTTGCTTTAAGACAATTTAATAAAATTGAAATTTGATGTGCTATAACTGATAGAACGTCTAAAGTAATTCTGTTGAATTCATCAAAACAAACCCAGCATCCACTCATAGAAATACCTTTGAAGAATTTTGTCATCAAAGTAAAATCAGAATCTTCCGAACAATTATATGTAAAACATTTTTTTCCAAGATTTTTTGATAAATCTTTAATAGTCTCAGTCTTCCCTGTTCCTGCTGGACCTTCAGGTGCACCCCCTAGATTATTTGACAAGGCTTCCATCATAGTCCTATAACATCTATCTGTTAGTGGGGTAATAACTAATCTTTTTTGATTTCCTAAATATTCAAAATCATATCCTCTTTCTGTGTTAAGCATACGCACATTAATACTGGCGATATCTTTAAAATGCTCGATTTCCCTATTCTTTTGATTTACAAAAATATATCTTAATTGACTTATCCAATCAAAATCTCCAATGGAATTAACATTATTTTTATATAAATAATCAATTACATCATTAGCATGTACATCTTGAATAATTAAAGATACTAAAGTTTTCTTAAATGTTTTTGTGAAATTACTTGAAGATCTAATGGCCACAATTAATTCAAGTAAAGTATTTTTATCTTGTTCATGCAATTCCTTTAAAGCATCAGGTTTTTCTTTTACATTTTTAATTGCCATTTCTGTTCTTTGAGTCCAATCTAATTGACTTATTGTCAAAACAGCTTGTTCAATATGAGACTGGGCCCACTCGACTCTTTTTATTTTAGTCTTATTTTTAATTTTTGGAATTTCAACCTTTTTTTTCTCTGATTCATCCATTTCTTCAAATTCTTTTAATAAATGTGGATTTAAACTGAAATAGCATTCTTTGAATAATTTTTTTAAAGTTAACTTCATGGAAAATTCAACATCTGTAAGCCACTTCTCTAAAGCATCTGTAACATAAATAGTTTCTTCTCTCTGTTTTATTTCTTGGTGAGGATTTATAGGTTTTATAAATGCGACTTTTTCTCCTTGTTCACTGACAAATGTTTCAATAGTTCTTAAATGGTATTCTTTTTTGAAGACTTCATTAGTTTCATAATTTGCAACATTGAAAGATAAATCTTTGGTTGAATATGTTAAATATTTCATTCCTTCGAATACTTGTTGAATATATTTTGTAGCTATTATAGCAGGTTCACTGCATTGTGCAAGCATTAAAGTTAATTCTTCATTAGAAACAAAATAAAATCTTGGGAAAGCATCTCTTTTTGTATTTAAGAAAGCATTCAAACTTTGGTTAACTTCTTCTAAAATTCTTCCCCAATTCATGAAATTTTCTTTAATTTTTACCATTTGGACAACTTCACTTAATTGTGGGGAGCCCTTTATTTGTTCCATATGGCTCTTCCATTGGTTTTCAACACCTAAATATTTTGGATATTCTTCACTTAATTGTTTTTTGAGGTCACCAAATGCAAAAATTTGTTGAAGTTGAGTTAATAATTTCTGAGTTTTTAGCCAGGCATCTATTATATCTTGGGCTTTTGCGATATTTGCCCAAATATAGTGGATATCTTTTTGGAGAAATTTTGCAAATTTGGAACTGCTTAAAGATACTATTTTGGTTAAAATTGCATCAATTTCCTCGCAAAGTGGCTCAACATCTTTTAATATATAAATATCACTTTCATTAAATGGGACTAAATCAAATTTCATTTGCTTATATTTCTCTTTTAATTTATCTAATGTTGCATTTAATTTTTTCTGACCTGTAGCATATATTGATCTTTCGGCAATTTCATCTCTTTTGTTTAAAATACCCATCTCTATCAAAGTGGTTAAATTTATTTCTAAATTTTCTGGAATTGGTATTCCTATTGCATGGGCTAAGTCTCCAATATGATTAGCTTTGAAATCTGGATTTATTAAATCATATAAAACAGGTAATATAGGTTGGAATTTCTCTATTTCTTTTTTTATTAAAAGAATGACATTATGAGGATTTGGTTTATCTTTTCTAAAAATAGTACGCTCTAAATAATCTAAAGTATTAATGCATTTTTCATAAGTTTCTTTAAGCTTTTTTCTATCTATTTGATTCAAATTTTTTTCCATCCAATTTTTTTTGCCAGTTAAAAATTTAGATACACTATCCCACAAGTCAAAATAAGGGTCAAAACCTGCTTTTATTTCTCTTATTTCTGACAAATCAGAAGTTTTCATCCTTAAAATTGATTCATGTTCATTTAATATACGACAAGTAGCCATCATTTCTTCTATTACAAATTTTTGATTACAAAAAGCATTAAATGTCTTTTCATATCCATCTATAGTTCTTTCATCAATATAATTTTCAAATTCAGCTTTAATATTAGAAATAGATACCAAAGCATCTTTATATCTTTGTTTAACTGATTTTTTGAATTTCTTTCTATCCGCCTCTAGTCTTGCGTCAGTTTCTTCTTTTTTTATTTGCAAAATTTTTGGTACACCATAGCAACTCCATACTCTGAAAAAGTCTTTATCTTCAATATGGTGAAGATTCTCTTCTAATAAACCTGCATTTGCTTGTTGATTATTTATTTTTTCCCATATTCCTTTTATTTTTTCTGGGAAAGCTGCACAGTATTTTATGTCTTCATTATATTCATCTACATTTTTTGGTTCTTCGTCTAATTTCTTTTCTATTTCTTTTCTTTCATTTTCGATTTTTGTAGATAAATATACGTTATTTTTCATAACTAAATTAAATAGCTTTTCTCTTGTTACTTCTAAAGTTTTTAACCATGATTCTTTTAAATTTTTGCAACTAAGACTAAATCCACCTAAAAAGAAAAAATCATATTTAAAAGTATTATTGAAAAAATCAAAATATTTATTATTTTCATCTATAAAATGTCTGAATATATCAATGTTGACCGTTTCTTCATCCATTTTTTTACCATTGGCGAATTTCATTAAATCAATAAGATGAGGCATAACATCTTTATTTAAAATTCTTAATAAAATTTCAACAGGTGCGAAAAATAATTTAACTGCATTTTTTAATTCAGCCATTTCTTCTTCAACTGATTTATCATCTTCGAAAAATATTTTCAAATTATTTTTAGTTTCATTAAAATACTGATTTTGTTGTTCTTCATGGGAAAGCCTGTCCAAAACCACTATACTATTAAATGAAGATAAATGATCATATGAATCTTTTATGTGTCCTTCTAATCTTGACCAAAAAGTGTCAAAGTTTGGTTCTAAATAGAAATATTTATTACTTGATTTAATTTCGAATTCAAATTGCATTAAATTAAAATCAGTTTGGAATATGTATTCCAAAGGATAATTATCTCTTATTTGGAATATATCTTCTATTTTATAACTTGGAATATTTTTTTCTAATTCTTTTAATTCCATTTTTTCTTCTTCAGTGAATTCTAGAACTGCTTCTTTGTTATATTTTTCCTTTTCATGCTCTTGTGGTTTCTTTACCTTTTCTCCCTTCTTCTCTTTTTCAGCAGCTTCTTTTGCTCTTTTTTCTTCTTCTTCTTTTTCCTTTTTGACTATTTCGTTGTATAAATTTTCTTTTTTTGCCCTCATTTCGACAAGAGCTGAATGATAATTGAAATATTCTTCGGTGAATTTTGAGAAGTCAAATCCATGCTCTTCTTTTATTTTTTTGCTAATATCATTAAAAAGGCCAATTATGTATCTCATACTTTTGTGAAAAATATTTCTTATGATATGACTTGTCATTTTATTTATTAAATTTTCAAATTTTTTTGATTTGTGTTTGATATGCTCAGGAATACCTGCGTTTCTATCAACTACTTCATTATTTTCTTTTCTTTTATTTAGTGCTTGACTTAAGTCATAATTAGATTGACTTATTATATTGCTTATTTCTTTAGTTAATTCTGATTCAGTAGTTCTATTCTTATCAAAGAAATAATTCACTTTTACTGGCTTATTAAAAAAATTTTGGTAAAAAAATAAATGATTGTTTGATTTTTCCTCGTATGCTTTTATTCCTAGAAGTATTTCAGTGAAATCACTTTCATTTTGATGTAATTTAAACTGCATTTTTGTGAAAATATCCAAAAATTTAAATTTATGTTTAAAAGTTATTATTCCCTTCTTTTTTTCTGGAATTAAAAATTGCTCAGATGGTGTCAAAAATTTTCTTATTGGAACTATATCATTTAGTAATTTATAATAATGGTAATTCATTGGCAAACTTTTATAAAAAGTTTCTATATGATAACTCCTTTCATTTAAAGCTTTTAGTTCTATCATAAAGTCTTCTATTATTTTAGGAGGTATATTTTGGACAACAAAATCTAATTTATTTTTGTTTATTTCTATTTCTCTAGGATAAGCATATCTTCTCCAGATACCAAATCTTTGGTTATTATCCATATTTTCTAGTTCAATAGGATTGCTTTGATGCTTATTTTTTCCATTGTATAAATATGTCAACCATAATAATTTTCTCATATAGTCCTTAGTGATAAAATTATATGGATTGTCCACTTTACTTTCTAGAATAAAATGGTCTAAAGCGATATATTTTTGGGCATAAAATTTCCAATTGTTTGCTAAATTCATTCTTTTAACAATATTTTCTTCTTTTTCATTATCTAAAAGACAATTAAATCTTGTTACTTGCTTATTAATTATATTTCCATTATTTATTATCTGAATACTGAACATTTGAGTTTTTTCATCATAATTCAAAACTTCGCAAACTTTCCATCCCTGATTCCCAACATTATCAAACCATCTTGTCTTAGCCATTATTTTTCCGTTTTTATCCTTTAATTCTTTCATTCTTTGTAAAATTACCCCAGGCTCTTCTGGTTCTTCGTCATAACTTTCTAGAAGTATGTGTCTTTTATAATAATCGAAATCTTCTTCCTGTTTTTTTTCTATATCTTTTGCTTTGACTTCTTCTGGTTGATGAATGAGAAATGGAGAGTATGGGATACCTTTTGCTTTATATTCTTGCTCTAATAAATAATATTTATCTTTTATTGTTGTTGAGACTAGTTCTTTAAATTTGTACTTTTCTGGGTGGACTGTCAAGTTGAGGTGCTTTAAAAATTGAGATTTGTCTTCCTTTCTTGTGAGGAACTTTTCTTCCTCTCTTTTACGATTTTGAAAAAATATTTTTTTTTTCCGATACATTTCTTCATTGAATATATCCATTTTTTATTTATATAATTACGTGTTTAATTTTTAAGTTTTTAAAAATTTAATTTAATTTAAATATTTTTGAAAGTTATTAATAATTAATTATATTATTAATTATTTTTTAATAAAATTGGGGATTGGGGATTGGGGATTGGGGATTGGGGATTGGGGATTGGGGATTGGGCCCAATCCCCAATCCCCAATCCCCAATCCCCAATCCCCAATCCC
>Ga0247609_10004371_pt1 | contig 14075 bp, 1 predicted proteins | sample 172DNAGHGlowgp2_FD_193487 | JGI IMG/M metagenome (GOLD analysis project Ga0247609, IMG submission 193487) | Sheep rumen microbial communities from Palmerston North, Manawatu-Wanganui, New Zealand - 1728 DNA GHGlow gp2 | ecosystem: Host-associated > Mammals > Digestive system > Stomach > Rumen ...
GGATTGGGCCCAATCCCCAATCCCCAATCCCCAATCCCCAATCCCCAATCCCCAATTTCAAAATAAAGAAAATAAAATTTATAAAAACATAAATATAAATTATTAATTAAATAAAAACATTTTCATTTTTTTTGGATAATAATTAACTCATTAACATAATATAATAATTCATTAACATCATTTTTTTAATAATAATAAAATTAAATTAAATATCCGAAATTATTTAAGGTTCTAAATCCAACTTTATTTGTTAGTACTATACTCATAAGTCTTATTCCATGAAATAAGTGCAATACCTCTTTGGTACCAATCTGAGTCACTCAAGACACTATCATTTCTAATATGAACTGAGAACAATAAATTCTTTCTGCTGTTATTCAAATAAACAGGAATAGGGAACATTTTACTTAAATCAGTGTCTTTTTTAGTTGTCCATTTAAGCAAAAATGGTGGCAATTGACAAAATAGATTATCAGTCATAATTAGTTTATTAGTTTCATAATCCCATTCAGAGCCTTCTATGCAAAGTCCTTTAAGTACAAATGAGCATTTATCCATAATAGAAGTATCTTTAACTAATTCAACACTAAGGACTAATTCATCAAGAGGCACAGATAATTCTTGAGCTACACTTTGTCTTGTGGCAGTTAAATATGCTTCAGGGAAGATTAATCCTCCAATCCATAAATTAGATTTACCATAATCATCAGCTCTTGTGATTGTATTTAGTTGATTAATTCTGTTTCTTAAATCAAGAATCCATTCAGTTACATTTAATTCCAAAGTTGAATAAATTTGCCATACTGATGGTACAGTATCATTGAATACATTTTTGGCAATATCTCTTAATTCATTAGTAGATTTTCCTTCTCCTTTTGCCATTAAGATTAATTGTTTCAAATCTTCTCTTACTTTATTTAATAATTTAATAGCAACAGCAACTTCTCTTTTAAGGAATCTGAATATAGGATCATTATTAGAAGCTTCAGTACCAACTAAAGGTAGAACTTCAGAAGGTAAGGTAGTTAATAATTTTTCACTTTTCTCTTGGACAGAAACTAGCCAACTAGCCTGTGAGTTACTTCCAGCCGACTCTGTTGATCCCAATTCTTCGTCTTCTACACCTTGGATTTTATTCATTTCTGTTATAAATCTTCTTGAAGCAGTTTCTCTAACTAATTTTTCAGCATTATTTGGTAAACCACTCCATTCAGGTGATTCAACGCTTGGTAAGGCATTGGCCCATTCAACATATTCTGCATTATTTTGTTTATTAGGAACTGTGAGCATATTTGAAGCATTTTCATTTGAGGTCTTATAAAGAGGATAATTATCTTCAAATGTTTTTTCATTGAAATATAAATTAACTAAAGATTCTAATATTTTCATATCATATTCATTATCGATTTTTCCTCCGTACATTGATTGATGAATAATTGTTCTTATAGCATCCCATGGTATTTTACTAGGGGCAATATTTTCTTCTCCTTTTGAATGAAGATTGATCCATTCATCGATAGCTTCCAAGGCACATTTTTGGTCACTTTCATTAAATTCGTAGAATTTACTCCATCCGATAGGCACATATCTTAATCTTTCTCCAATAACAGCATGGAACCATGCCAATAAGAAGTGTAATCTACATCTTTCTTTAGGTAATTTTTCGCTTTTAGCTGGTTGTAATGCATTTGCATAGGATCTAATTAAACTATGCTTGATACCTGAAGGTAATTCGAATACGAATTTTCTTGAAATTCTTAATACATTAGCAGGTATTTTTGGGTTAAATTCCATAGTCAAAAATAATCTGAAGTTGGGATTAGGATCACTGGCATTTAATTTCTTTTCTAATTCATTTAGCCAAGTGGGTGCCAAGTGGACGTTCTTTAATACTAGCCATTCACCACTTTTTATTTTAGTAGTCCAATTCTTTTCAACCAATTCAAATCCTTCACTAGAACCTATAGCAATAGATAAGAATTTTTTATTTAATTGTCTAGCTAAAGCTTCAATCTTGGTTGAGGCGTCGAAACCAGGAGCACTACAGAATAAAATTGGAGATTTTGAATTTGTTTCATCTTTGATTGCTTTGGCTAAGTCTAACTCTGGAATATTAACAAATTCTTCATCAAATATATCTTTTAATACTTGTTGAATACTATTCATCATTCTATCAGGTCTAAATACTAAAAGCAAAATAGATTTGCATAAACCTTCAAATATTTTCTTATCTTTGTCTGATGGTAAGCTGTCTTTGACACTGTTTAAGAAATCCATAGGAACAGAATTTTCTGCATAGGCATCATTTAAGAAGGTATTCCAAGCATCTTGATTTGAAGTTAGTTCATTCAATAAAGAAGTAAATGGTTCATTTTTATTCAATTCTGATATTTGTTTTCTTTGATTTAATGTTAATTTTCCATTTAATAAACTTTCACTTATGTCAGAAGCATCATTCATAATATTTGAATTAATCTTAAGTAGTAAATTAATCTCATTTTTGAATTTATCTCCAAGACTTATTTGGGCAAGTCTCATTGCAAGAATTAATTGATCTTTGTTTAATAGAGAATATCCTACTCTATGATATATTTCAATAAATAGCATATTAATTATTTTGGCTTGTCTTTCATCAAATGAAGTTTTAGGAATTTCGCTTAATTCTTTGCTATTTATAATATAGCTCAAAACATCCATGAAGAAGGCCAATGAATATCTATATAAATAATGGATGGTTTCAAGAGTATCTAAAGCGAAGAAAATTCTACTAGATTTATTTGCAATTGGAGAATATTGATTCATAGTAGTTTCTAATTCTTTCATAACATCTTCACTTTTTGCTACTTCAATAGATATATCATGTGATTTAGTCTTTATTTCTTCTAATCTGGACATAACTTTATCATTTTCTAATAAGTTACCTTCACTATTTAAGGCCTTTAATAAATCTTCTTCTAATTGTCTTAATTGTTGTTTAAATTCTCTTTGAGCTTTAACTAAATCTTCTTTTGCTTGATTTACTTCAGGTCTTTCACTTTTTAATATAATATCTAAAATTTGATTTTGTAAAGAACTTGGAGTTATTGTGAAGTTTAAGAATGTAACTCTAGAACATAAATCTGGTGTGAAATGGCAAGATGAATCTCTGGTTACCATAAACATATTAAATGTTGTACTAAAGTCAATTTCTTGATCTCCAATTCTGATTAAGTTTCTTCCTCCTTGTCTATGAATTTCTTTATTTAATAATGAGTTCATTATAGGATCAATTTTTTCTACATCTTGGACTAAGATTGGATATCCAAATCTAAGAGCACTCTCCAAAGTTTTCAAAAAGTTTGGATCTGTAAATGATGTACTATTTAATTTCTTTGAGGCATAATAATTTTTAATGAATTCTGTGGCTTGTCCTGCTGGATCAATGATAAGTGGATATCTATTAAACCTTTCTAAGATAGTTGCATTTTCAAGGCAAATATTATCACTGGGTAAATTGCACTTTTGCCATTCAATTTTATCATTCGGTTTAGTTAACCATTCAACTTCATCTAAATCATTACTACAAATAATTGAATTTTCTTGTAAAATATTTCTTCCTTTTTCTCTTAAATATTTTCTATAAAAAGCATCATAAAAACCAATATAAGCTAAAAATGATGAAGATAAAAATGTATCTCCTAATAAGCTATTTATATGCTCTTTAAAGTCAGTCATTTGGTCACTCCATCTATCTTTTTCACTTGATAAATTAGTCAATAATTTTTCACTTCTTTCAACTTTACTTTTAACCTCTTCCATATCTTTTTTAATAGTATTTGATTCAACAACAGAATCTTCGTAATTCTTCTTCAATTGCTCTATACTTTTTTCTAACATATCTTTTTCTTTTTCAATTTCATTAAACTCTTTTTCAACTTTTTCTTTTTGTTCATTTAGAGTTTTAATTTCATTTTTCATAGGTTCCATTTGGTTACTAATATGAGCACATGCAACAGTAGATTCAATCCATTCTGCTAAAAGACCAACTTCTTTAAATGCACTTGTAATTTGAGCTATATTCCAGTGATTTGCAGGGTCCTTTATCTCTTTGTTAATTATATTAGTTACTTTTTCTCCTAAATCTTCAGCTTTTGTATTTTTAATGGTTGATATAAAATCTTCTTTCATTATAGCATTTTTGATTTCTGCCCATTCAACTTTTTCTACAACCTTTTTTTTTGCAACTTTTAAATATATAATAGCTGTTAATTTTAAGGCTGTACGAGTATTTTCAGTTTCTTTTTTTAAAGCTTTCAATGCAGCTACAGATTTTGGACTCATATTTCCTATGGCTTTTTTTGCGGCTTCCATCTTAGGTAAGACAGTACTAAGTTCATATTCAACTTTTTCGGCTCTTTCATTTATTTGCTTTTTCATTGCATCAATTTCAATTGATTTCTTTTCTGCTTTTTCTTTACTTTTATTTGCCTTTTCTGTATCTTCCATAATTTTGTCGAATTTTTCTTTTGTTTCTTTTTGCTTTTTAGCTAATTCAACATTTTTAACACTTAAACTTTGTTTTAATTCACTTACAGTTTGTTCTGTTTCTATAATTTTTTGAAGACCTTTATTAATATGAGTTTGTTGTTCATTTAATTCTTCGCTCTTTTCTTTTTGTAAATTAGTGAAATGTCTAATAAAATCAAGAAAATCTCTTGGTGTTATATAATTGAATTTTTTTGCATTTTTAGATAACTTTTCATTTAGATCTTTAATTATCATATGATAAGCAGTTAATGAATCAACTAGGCATTTATTCATATCTTCATAATTCAAATCTTGTTTAATATAATTTTCTTGTCTGCATTCAACATTTTCTGTAAGTTTTTTAGCAACTTGGAATAATCCATCTCTTGACCAATCTCCAAACCAATCAATGACACACCTATTGTAAAGAGCTGGGGATGATGCAGCTCTATTAGAAAAATCTGGAGATAATGGATTCATAGTGAAAACTACATGCAAGTTTCTTTGAACTCCTTTTATAAATGCTTTGTATATTTCTTCTTCGGTATCTCCGCCTTTGGCATCTCTTTCCATATTTTCCTTAGCACTATTTATTAAAGATATATATTCATCTCCTTCAAACAAACCGGGAACTTCTCCTGATGCTAATAATGCATTCATTCTTTCAAGAAAAGCTGGTCCTAAAACATTACTTTCATCGAAAATGAAACATATTTTTTCTCCTTTGCAACCTGCTCTTTTCATTATACCTCTTAAATCTGCATCAAAATCAGCAACTCCATAATTTCTTCCTGCTTTAATTTGGAATACTGTTAAATTATTTAGCCATGAAACAAATCTTGATAAAGTAGTTTTTCCGACACCACTTTGTCCTACTAACAAAAGATGACCTATTGGTTGTTTAAGGACACGATCTATACGTAAAATATGTTCTAAAACAGAATCAAATATAACTAAAGGTACATTTAATTCTTCTTCATAAAATCTTTTTAATTTTCCTTCAATATTATTGATTAAATCATTTTTGTTACAAGAAACATATTTTTTATTAATTAAATTAGTGAACAATATTGGCCTTTCTAAAGCTTCACTAGTAATATTAGGGAAGCATTGAGTTGCAATTTTATCAACTAATTGATCACACCATTGTTTTTCTTCAGGAAGAACTAATCTATCCTGGAATAATCTTAAAGCTTCATGAGCCCATAATCTAACTAATCCATTTGTATCACTTATATTATCAATTGATTCATTTATTGCGTGTTTCCATCTTGTCAACTCTCTTGGAGAATAAATATAATGTGGTTGTATATCAGGAGTATAATGTTGTTGGCATTGGGTATAGAATTCAACCATAGCCTCAGTCAAAGCATTACTTTGATTATGTAATTCAGAATTTCCTTTTCTTAAAATAGCTCTATTAAATGTTCCATAAATTTGTCTTAATGAATCTTTTCCAGGGAAATCGACATATAATAATGGGCAATGACGTAAAAATCTATTATTTAAAGGATGTCTACCTACATCAGTTGGTGGGTTACAAGCTCCTACAAATTGGATACGTTCTAATTTGATCCAAGTTTTATCGGATGGACGCCAAAATCCATTTTGTTCAGTAATTTCTCTTAAGAAAGTAATTACAACTTGAGTGCTATATTTATCTTGTTCAGGTAAGTTAATTTCGTCGCAGAAAACAACCAAATATTTACCACTTTGTTTTGGACGTAAAATAGTTCCACTTGAGCTTTTGACATATTCACAATAATGATCAAATGTTTTGAGGATTAATTCAGGAGTAGTACTTGATGAAAAGTTAATGAAGACCATTTCAAAGTCAGTTAAGATTTTCAAAGTTGCCATTAAAGTCATAGTTTTACCAGAACCTGGTGGACCGCATAAAATAAAAGGTCTGTGCTCACTAATCCAACTGCATAAGATTTCTTGATGTCTAACTGTATCTACTGTTGGTATAACTACATCTGCATCAGATACTTTATTACTATCTATATCTGTATTTGGGACTTTTGATTTCCAAGTTTGGAATTTTCCTTCTTTCATATTAACAAAATAGTCTATCATAGCAAAGTTGCCTTCATTAGGGAAATCAATATCTAAAGTTAAAGTTTTTAAATAGTCTGAAAATTCAGTTCTACTACCCAAATTGAGAGATCCACCAAATCCCCATATTAAACTGACTATCAACCATTTACTCATATAGGCAAATACTTTATCATCATCTAATGGGAATTCACTATTCTCTTCATTATAATCAATAATATTAGTTGTTCCTTTTCTTAATAAAGCAAACATAGATTCTATAACACGAATTCTAGTGAAGTCCATAACATGAGTTAAACTTTCTGCTTTATCTAAAGCTTTTTGTACTAATCCATTGTGAGAGAAGAAACTCTTAATGCAATCAACAGCTTTACTTCTTACTTTAACATTTCCTGTTTGAGCTTTATTATCAAATTCTACAGGTCCTGTACTTGCTTGAGTAGCTTGATAATTCATAACATCATCATAATTATTTTGTTTTAATCTCTTTAAGTAATGACTGAACATCATATCAGTTGTAACTATATCTTCAGAAAACCATACCATACCACATCTGGATACCGTGGCCAAAGTTGCATATTTTAAGCTTTCGACTTCGAACATGATTCTTACATTAGGTGGAATACTAAGACGATCACCATGAGGTAAAGTTAACAATTTATTATCATCCAATACTGAGTTTAAGTTTTCTGCCCATTCTGGATCGACATCACCATCAAAAATAATCCAATGCCTTTTACCACTTTCTCCTCTTTGATTATCTAAAATTTTTCTTAAGGTTCCAGTAAAAACACCATCAGTCCAATCTAAAGTAGTTTGATCTAATTTACCATATAAATTATCTTTGTTTACAGCTTTAGGATCAATAATATATGATTCTCCTTTAATTCCATCTATAGCAGTTAATGCTTCTAAAAGTATTTTCCATGCAGCACTTTTTCCTGTACCACTTTGTCCTACCATCATTACACCATGATGCATCTTTTGAATTGAATATAATTGTAAAATTTTATCAATGAATTTAGTTTCAGGTAATAAATTACGCATATTACATAATTCAATAATTTTATTTTTAAGCTCATCTTCTTTAACTTCTTCAATAACACAGTTGGGGAATACACCTTTTAATAAACTATTGAATAAGGTAATATCTTCACTAACCAATTTTGGTATCAAAGTATTGCATACTGATCTTAATAAGATATTTTGTTCCCAGTCTTCTATAGGGATATCCATTCCTTTTTGAGTTTTTTCTCTTTCTTTATCTTCTCTTCTCTTTAAGTTACCAGCATTGACCAAGACACTTTTCAAGGCACGAAGACCAAAGTCATAATGGCTTTGAGAACTAAGTTGACTTCCACACAATTCAAACAAAGATACCATTTTTGATGATAATCTTTCAGCTGTTTTATATCCTTGTGAATATAAGGTAACTTGGGCAATCATATCTTTATCTGGTTTTACCATAGCCATTTGTCTGAATAATTGTTTAAGGTTATCAGGTAATTGACTTCTACCGGCATATCCTGGATTCATTGTTACAAAAATACCCATTTGGTGATTTAATTTTATATTCTTTCCCATTAAATCAATGTTAGTGGCATATTCTCTAAGACCTAATTGAATGATTAAAATTTGTTGGGAAACGGCTGATAAGATTCTTTCTTCTAATCTATTGAATTCATCGAAGCAACCCCAGGCTCCGACTTGGCAAAGACCAACGAATATTCTTCCCATAGCTTTGAAATCGAAGTTTTCATCGCAATTAAATACTAAAACAAAACGACCTAGTTGACCTCCTAAAGCTTTAACTGATTCTGTTTTTCCTGTACCTGCAGGTCCAAATGGTGCTCCTCCTAAACGGAAATATAAACCTTGAGTCAAAGTTAAATAGCATCTATCAGTTAAAGGAGTTTGAATCAATTTTTCAGCAACACCTAAATATTCAAAACCATAATCGAAAGAAGCATTACTCATTTTAATTTGAAGTCTTTTTAAAATTTCTTGTGTTTCTGGATTGAAATAAAATCTCATATAATATAGCCATTCGAAAGCTTCAACACTTTGAACATTTTTATTTTTTAAAAGACGGACAACATCTCTCTGATGAACTAATTCAGTAATTAATTGTTCTAATTTTTTTCTCATATCAACTTTAATATCTTTTAAAACTTGGTCTGATAAAGCACTTAACATATTATTAATAACATTTTCTTCACTTTCTAAAGTGAAATTATCAGGCAAAGCTTTCAAAGTTTTTTGTCCAGTTAAAGCTGCCTCAATACTTGCACTCCATAAAACTTGAGAACTTAAAACAGTTATTTGAGCTGGATAGTGTTCAATCCAATGGATAAAGTCGTCAACTTTTCCAATGTAGTCCATTTCTGAGATTTCAGTAACGGCTTTTTCTAATTTTGCTGCTAAAGTAAAATGCATTTGCTCTTGGACTTTTCTTAGCCATTGATAAACTACTGGATCATCTGATATTTTTACAGTTTTTTCAAATTTAACTTCTTCAAATTCACGTGAGACCATACCTAGTAGCTCATTACCATCTTCACATAAAAGGGAATTCATACCAGCGAACATTTTATTGAAATGTCTTGATATTTTAATGACATCTTTACTGTTACCAATAATTTCTAAAAGATCTTCATCACCAATGAAGTAAAATCTTGCGAAATTTTGTCTTTGTTTTTCCAAGAAGTTGTATAAAGCTTTTTGTATTCTTTCCAAAGCAGTTTTTAATTTTTCTTCCAAAATGCTCTTTATTGAAGGAATACTGATAACTTCTAAAACTAATGGTTTAGCAGCTACTTTTTTCATAAGTCCAGTAAATTCATTATCTATAGTTTTAAATTTATTATAATCACTGGCTAATTCATTCATTATATCTGCAGAACCGAAGAATATTCCTTCGAGATATACCCATTTTCTTTGGACATCAACCCATTCGTTGAATAATAATCTAATTTTTTCTAATTTATCTTTCCATGGCTCAATTTCGTCTTTGAAAATAGGGTAGTAAGGACTGTTGCTCATGGATTGGAAACTATTAATATGCTCATCCAAGACAGTGAACATGTCGTCCCATCCTTTAATTAATTTACATTTATCTTTATATCTTACCATTTCTAATTCATAACTACCCCAGAAGTCTTTTGATTTCTTAATATATGATTCTAAAACTAATTCTCCAGTGGCTTGGTTTATGATTTCATTAAGATGTTTTTCTACACCTAATAATTGAGATTTCCAAAAATCATTTAATATTAAATCATTAATAGATTTATGGATAGCTAATATTTTTAATATCTTTTTCCAATGTCTTTCTTTTATGGCCTCGGTTCTTAAGTCACTGATAATATTATTCATTTTCTTCAAAGTCTTTAATTTTTGTTCAGTTATCTCATATGCTTGATACTGTCTTATATCATTACTAAGCATAGTCATATTATTCAAAGCTTCATCCAAATCTTTTTTAATTTTATCGGGATTAATAGCCAAAAATGGAGTATCTTTTTTACTGTCAATTTTTGAATATATAATATTAATACTATCCCATACTTTTCTGAAGTCTTCGACTTCTTTTGTCATAATGTCTAATTTATTTGGATCACCGCATTCTAAATCTAAAAGTTCAGCAGCTTTGCAATTTTTCTCATAAGCTTCTTTGATATCATTAATTTTTTCTTTTGTTTTCTTCAAAATGTCAATAGCGGCAACTGGGTTATCTGCAGTTTCTGGCTTGTTGGTTGACCAATATTGGTCCAACTTTTTTATTTCTTCGTCTATTTTTTCTTTATCTTTAATTACCTTTTCTTTAATAGAGGGGATTCTGCTTTCCATTTCTTTACTTTTTTTGTTCAAAATTTGTTCAAATTTGCTCCATTCACTTTCAAGTTGGTCCAAATTGGCAAAATCACCTTTGAATCTGTATCTTTGGGCATCTAAAAGACTTTTGCTGTCTTTGTATTTTTCCATTTCGCTTTTCCACATCTCTTTATTCTTTGTGAAATTTTTAACTTCAGTTATATATGAAACGATATCACTTGAATCGTTTTCTAAATTATTTCCTTCTAAATTGTTTCTGGCTTCGCTTATTGTAGCACTGAATTGCTTCATTCCTTCATTTGTTATTTGGGCGAATTTATTCATGACTTCTTTATGCCATACATCATATTTATTTTTGACCTTTGTTTGGACACCAGCATAGTCGATAACAATAGATCCAATTATTTTTTCTGTTTCTAAAATATTGAAACTATTTTGACCATTTTTTAATTCTTCCATCAAAGCTTTCCATTTGGTAATTTCTTCACCTAATTTATCATAGATAGTTTTTGGTTGAATATCCCATAAAACTTGATAGGATTTCCATGTTTTCATATATTTTTCAACTTCTTCAAAAGTATTTTCTAAAGTGGTGTAACATCCTCTTATTATTTCTGGATTTGCTAATTTCATTATGTCTCTAAATGAATTATCTTTATATAAATTTGGATTTTGATTTTCTTTTTTCTTTCCGTCTTTATTATATTCTAAATGTTGATTTTCTAAGATAAAAGCAATAGCATTGTGATATTGGTTATACCAATATTCTCTTGCATCATTAATTGATGGTTCTAAAAATATTTGTTGATCACTTAATTTAACTTTATGAATAGAGCATTCTTGGAGCAATAAAGCATCATGTAGAGGTTTAGGAGATAAAAATTCTTTAAGCCATAATTGGGTGCAATCTTCTAATTTTTTGATTAAAAGAGTTTGTAACTTATCATCAATTTCCTTAATCCAAAATGACATATTTGAGCAGTCTGTAATTCCATTTAATGTTTGTTGAATACTTTTGATTCTTTCTCCAATTATTTCTTTATTAAATTCAGAATTTTCAATCTGAGATAGATAGTTATCAATTTGTTCAACTTTTACAATTAAATCAGATACTGTTTCTTCAAAAACTGCAACTTTTTCACAGATGACAGAAGTGAATTCTTGTATTTTTGGCCTGTTTTGCCAGTTGAAATTATATTTTTCTTGAATTAGAGTCAAAATGTCTTTTTTTTGCTTGGCAACTAATTTATCGATTCTAGGCTCATTTTTTATTTTAAAGCAACTGTTTTGGAATGCTCTAAAAGATTCTTGTAATGCTATAGCATAAGGATAATTTACTTTGTTTTCTATTGATCTATTTATAACGATACCATTTAAATTTTGACCTTTTCCAGATAATAATCTGACTTCTTTGAATAAGTCTATTAATTTTTCATCGAAATTAACTTTAATTTCATATTTATTTTGCTTTTTAGTAATATCCAAAAGTCTTTCATTACTTATATCATTGCTATCTAAAGTTAAAGCTTCTTTATTAAAATCTTCAACAAGTCTGCTTGTGGCGGTTGAATTTTTCTCTATAGATTCAATCATTTCTTTAATTTTTTTACCATCATTAACATTTTCCCAATTGTCTCCTAAAATAATGGCTGCTTTCTTTTTATAAGCTTTGGCTTTTCTTTCAAATTGTTTGAGCCAAATTAATTTACCAGAAACTTCAGGAATACCTTTGATCTTAGACATCTGAGAAGCACTATTCGATTGGTATCCTTCAAGTAAAGTATCCAATAAATCACCCAAATTTTTAATTATCTCATTGACTAAAGTAGTTTGATATTCTTGGATACCCAAATGAATTCTTTGTTTCTGAGATAATTGTTGGAATCTTTTAAATATTTTATATTGTTCAGCAGAACCTTGTGCTTGAGCTAATTGGTCTTTTAATGTGCTAGAAATTTGGATTTCTATTTCTTCAGTTTTTTTTCTATATTCTTCTTGAGCATCGATCCATTTTTTTTCTCCTTTTCCAGTTAAATCTAAAACATCTACTTTTGTAAATTCCAAATAGGCATCTTTTATTTGTTTTGTTAAATTTGAATGAGGAATGGCACCTTCTTTTTCTTCTCCGTCTTGAGAAAGAACTAAGCTTTGGGACAGTTCTACAAAATTTTTATGCTCTTCTCTTAATTTTTTTATTTCTTCTAATCTTGTTTGAAGTGGATTGGAGAAAAGTGAGCTATCAATTTGGATTTTTCCTGTTAAAACTTTTTCAGCTGCAACGGCCTCTTTTCTCAAATTACTCATTTCTTCATTCCATCCTTTAGTAAAAATTTCATCTGTTTGGTTAAACAATTTTTCAAATTCATTATAGTCAATTTCCATTAATTTTGATCCTAATAATTTAATAATATGCTTATTGAGATCCTGTTTTATTTTTTCTAAAAATTTTAGCAATCTTGGAATAGGATACCATCCAGTTCTTAAATTACCTTTTATTTTTTCGAAAATAGACTTTAAAAATTGTGGAATTTCTGAAAGATTTGTAGTTTTTAACATTCCTAAGATATCAATATCTTTTAAGTTCATATTATAAAAAGTAATTTTGTTCATATGCTCCTTCAATTTTATTTCGTCTTCAAATCCATTTAATGCAAAGACTTTTCTAGAATTTTTAGCTAAGTCTAAAGTAATACTGATTTCAGGAGAGTCTAATTGACTTTTAATGTTTCTGCACATAACTTCTGACTTTCTCCAAAAGTTGATTTCATCTAAGGAATCACCTTTGTCTAAATCGTTTTCTAACTTAGTAAATGCAATAATATCATTTTTCCATTTATTAATGATATCACAAAGACGGTTAAAAGTATTTTCATCGAAGTTTGCCTTGATATCATCGGCAGTGGGGTATTTTCCATTTGCTTTATAATATTCATTGATTTTCTCCTTAACTAAAGGATCAGTTTCAAGCTTAATCTCGGGGATATCAGAAGTATTTTGGGCTTTACCTAATAATATAGCGAGTTCATTCATTTTTGAGTTAACATCTTTATAATTTTGGACTTTTGTATTGGCTTTGTCGGCTCTTAAAGAATTTTGGAAAGATGAGAATAGAGGACTGAAAGCAGATTGAATGCAATTTTGCATATAACTAAACATAGAAGAATCACTTCCCCCACTGAAATTAAACATTTGTAGATCTCTTTTTATTGTTTTTGGCTTAGTACAGTCTATATATGGAACTCTTTTTAGAAAAATAATGGTAGAATTTTGAAATTCCTTAAAAGTTGGTTCCGTTTCAAAGATATATTCATTTGAAGGCTCTTTTGTTTTATCTTCATTCTTTGTTAAGCAAACAATTTTATGTGAAGGTTCGGATATAAAAAGCTTGAGTATATTTTGATTTTGAGTTGAGGATAATAAGTTTGTAACTTTCTCTTCTTCAGCATCAATTACCACTGATGATAAATTGCATATGTAGGATGTCAATTTTTGAATATGTTCCTCTGTGACAGGAGCTGGCTCTGTTGAGCCAGAGTCAGTCACTCCAGTTTGAACTTGATCTGACATTTTTATATATAAATAAATAATATAATTAATTTATATATTTTGGTTGATAAGATTTCAAAAATAATATAAATTTTTAAATTACTACTATTATTGGGGATTGGGGATTGGGG
>Ga0247609_10004374_pt1 | contig 14071 bp, 11 predicted proteins | sample 172DNAGHGlowgp2_FD_193487 | JGI IMG/M metagenome (GOLD analysis project Ga0247609, IMG submission 193487) | Sheep rumen microbial communities from Palmerston North, Manawatu-Wanganui, New Zealand - 1728 DNA GHGlow gp2 | ecosystem: Host-associated > Mammals > Digestive system > Stomach > Rumen ...
AGCACCTCCATCGCGCCAGCGACATTGCCCGTGCGGGCCAGGCACTCGGCTTGGATGAGATAGACCTCGGTTGTCGTCAAGCCGCCACGGTTATAGTAACCGCCCGTGTTGGGGTTGTAATAGGTGGCACCTGCCATGGTGCGGATTTTCCAGCGGCTCATGAAGTGGGCATCGCCCTGTTCAAAGCGGCTGCCGCGGTCTTCACGCATCTGCAGGTCATTGCCCGAGTAGGAACTATTACCATGACAAAAGATGTAGTTCTCCACATAGTCAAAGCCCATGGGCGAAGTGATCGTCTGATAGACGTCAGGGGCACTCAGTATGTCAGCATTGTCATTGTAGAACTGTACCCAGTCAAACAGTTGATTATTGCGTTTCAGCGCCTCATCGGCATTGGTCAGGGCTTCCTGGTAGTGGCCCATCTGCAGGTGGACGCGTGCGGCCAGCGCATAGGCGGTCGCCTTATCGGCATAGAGCACGTTCAATGCCTTTTCGGGCAGTGCAGGCAAAGCCTCGTTAATATCCTGAAGAATGAAATCATAGATTCCCTGGACCGAAGGCTGCGTGTAGGAAGCACCCACCTCGGCACTGGTAATCAGGGGCACACCGCCATCGGTAGCCGCTGTCGCTGCGTCATAGGTCTTGGAATAATAGTTCACGAGGGTGAAATACTTCATGGCCCTCAAGATCTTGGCCTGTGCTACAACTTGCCCCCGCTCGGCATCGGTGGCTTCGGTCGCTGTGGGCGCATTCTCGATAAGCAGGTTGGCGGTAGAGATACCGGCATATCCATTGTAATAGGTTGTCTCATCACTCTTGTTCATGGCAACGCGGTCAGCATCCTCATTCCAGAAGTAGTTGGCATTCCACAACTCATAATAGGACAGGTTGCCATCCGAGACATAGCGATCGTTGAGCAGGAGGATCGCCTGTGTCACATCTTCACGGCAGTTAGTGTACTCATCGGCAAGCATGACCGAGAAGTCGTTGAGCGTGGTGGGAATCTTCTGTCCCTTAGGCACATTGCTCAGATAATCATCACAACTGCACAAGCATGCAAGCAGCACCAGGCAGGATCCTAAAAGCAGTCTATTTATCTTAGTTTTCATATCTCTCAATATTATAGTTGTTAGTTGTTATTTTCCGGTTTTTTAGAAATCCAGATAGAGGCCGAAGACATAGTTGGGTGCATTGTAGCCACCCAACAGGTACTTGGCCGAGGTGCTCTTGGCAAACGTCACGGCATTCTCCACATTGAACTGGAGGCGCGCACGGCTCAGGCTGATGTTACGCAGCCAAGCGTTGGGGAGGTTGTAGGCCAGCGAGATATTAGCAAGGCGCAGATTGGTCGCGCTGATGACATTATTGTCGGCATAGCCGTAAATCGTGCGCGACGCATCGCTGAACAAGGGGTTCTCGCCAAAGATGGCTGCGGGTATGTCGGTCTTGACCTCATCACCAGGATGACGCCATCGGTTGGTTATATCCTTGTTGACTGCACCCAAAGAGGTCACATAACTCCACAGCGTGTAGTTATAAGCCGAGTTAAGCATGGGCAGGTCGGTATTGCGCATCTTGTGTCCACCCTGGAACAGCCACATACAAGACAAGTCAAACTGCTTGTAGCCCAGATTGAGGTGGAGCGATGCCATGTGCATTGGCTCGGTGCTGCCTGCATAGATGATAGCGGCCAAGTCCGAAGGATTAGAAGCCGTTGCATTACCCGAAGCATCCAGCACCTGAGGCAGACCGTCGGCGCTCAAGCCAGCCCACTTATAGGCATAGATGGCATTGTAAGGATTGCCCACGATGGGATAAGCATCGGGATAGTCAAGCTGGAGGAAATAAACCGGAGCCTCCACATTGACATAAACCACCTTATTATTGTTATAGCTGTAGGTTGCCGTAGCATCAAAACGGAAGTCGGCAGTACGGACAATCTGACCGTTCAAGGTGAGTTCCACACCACGGTTACGCATCTTGCCATTGTTAATGCTATAGGTCGTGTAACCGAAACCCTCGGTAGGCACGCCCATCGTGTTGGCCAGCAGGTCAGTACCCATCTTGTTGTAGAACTCAATGCTACCGTTCAGGCGATTGTTCAGCACTGCGAAGTCCAGACCGATGTTGGTCGTGGTGGTTTTCTCCCAACGCAGGGTGGGATTGGGACGGGTGTTCACCGAGCCATAAACACCGCCCACGTTGGCGTTATTGTAATAGCTTGCTGTCATATAGGGGGCTGCATCCTTGGCGATATTACCGGCAATACCATAAGATGCACGAAGCTTAAGACGGTCCACCCAGCTGACATGGAACCACGGTTCACGGTCGATGTTCCATCCGGCGCCAATGCTCCAAATGGGCTTGTTCTGGTACTTGGAGCCCGTTCCCCACAAGTTGGAGCGGTCCCAACGGATGCTTGCCGAGAGCATGTACTTGTTGTCATAGGTATAGGCTGCATTGGCAAAGAAGGACACGAAGCGGTTGTCGATATTACGCAGCGATGCGAAGTCTCTGGGGTTCAAGCCGTAGCCACCCATCAGGCCATAGGTATTATACAGCACATTCTGGTCAACCAGCGAGAAGGTGAGCATGTCGGGGTCATAATTATAGAGCGTGTTGTTGTCATAGTCGATGACCGTCTTGCGCACCTCATGACCCAGCAAGGCAACCAAATTGTGCTTGTCGGCAAAAGTATTCTCGTAATTCAACTGCTGACGGAAAGTGTAGGCCTTGGACGTCTGGTTAGAGCGGTAATAAATGTGACCCAGGGGCACATTCAGCGTTGCCTCGCCTGTACCATAGTCATCGCTGGCATACTGACCGACCAAATTACGGACATAATAACTGTCCTTGTCATAGAGCTGATGCGCCTTGTCGTAGGCATACTCATACTGGAACATCACATTGTACTTGAAGTTCATTGGCAGATCGATATCCAGCTTGGCGTAATTGCGGCTGATGAACTCATTAGTGGTGCGGATATTGCGGCCAATTTCATCAAGCGGGGTGATGTTGTAATCGGGAAGACCATAACCCATGAGAATTGCAAGGTCTGACGCTCCAAGTCGGGATTCCTGGGTGGAGGTAAAATTGGTGCCGTCGTCGTTGCGCAGGCGGTCATAAGGCATATAGGAGTAACCGGGGTTCATGGGATCATAGGTTTGCAGGTTACTCTTCTTGTAATAGGTATAAGTTCCGACGTTCAGCGTCAACCAGTCGGTAATATCCAGCTGGTCACGCAGGTCGATATCCCACGAATTGTCGTTGGTGAACTTGTCGTTCATCTTGTTGTTGCGGTAGGTGACAGCAGCACGGAAGTTATTGTTGTCACTTGCACGGCCCACGCTCAGGTGATACTGCTGGTAGAAGGCGTCACGCTTGGCATACTTGGCCACATCATCGAAGTAGCGGTAGCCCATCGATGCGAGCTGATTCAAACGGCTCTCCATTTCGCTTTGCGAGATGTTACCTGCATAGTAGTTGGCAATGGTCTGAATACCTTGTGAGGTATAGACCTTGTCGTCGATGATAGAGCGGGCATAGTCGGCAGCGCCATCGCCCTGCAGGTTGGGGTTAGTTGCGGCCCACTCGCGCTCCAGGTCGATGATGTCGGCGGCATCAGTCAAGCGGCTCTTGTTAAAGGAATAGGGATGCCAGGTCAACGATGTGTTAAAAGACACATTGGTGCGCTTGCCCTTGGCCTTCTTGGTCACAATGACAACGACACCATTGGCGGCACGGGCACCATAGATGCTGGCTGCAGCCGCATCCTTGAGAATGGTAATGCTCTCAATCTCATTGACATCGATATTGGGCACGTTTTCGTTTAGCCCACCCCACTCGTCATAGCGAGTCGATTCGACGGGGAAGCCATCGATCACATACAACGGGTTGGTCACACCATTCATCGTTGTGGTACCACGAATGAGATTGCTGTTGGTGTTGAAACCGGCGACCTCACCCTCAAGCAACTGGGACAAATTATCATAACGCTTGTTAATGAGATTGTCGGCAGTCACCTTGGCAAACGAACCCGTGGCTCTCTCCTTGGAAATCTGCTGATAACCCGTCACCACCACATCGTCCATGACATTGGCGTTATCCTCGAGGATGAGCACACTGTTGCTGGAAGTGGCCTTGCGCTCAACGGTCTTCTTGCCGATGTAGGTATACACGAGCGTGCTGTTGGGATCAACACCCTCCAGCATATAGTTACCGTCCATGTCAGTCACGGTGCCGATGTCGGTGCCCGAGACGCGCACGGTAACACCGATGAGCGGTTCACCATCGGCATCCACAACTTGACCCTTGACCGTACGCTTGGGGGCATCGGCATCAGCGCGGTTTCCGCTCTTGGAAACCTGGATGAAGCGGCCGTCAACTTTACTGGTCAGTGGCAGGCCCTTGATGAGTGCCTTAACCGCATTGGGAGCGGTGGCGTTAGTCACATCGACTGTCACCTTGTAATCTTTGACAGCCTCATAGGGATAATTGATCTTGTAATAACCTGATTGTTGCTCCACTTGCCTGAAAGCGTTGGGCAACGGCGTCTGGCTGACCTTGAGAGTCACCTTCTGCCCCTGTGCCAGCACCGCCAAAGGCAGTATCAGCAGGCACAACAATGTGATGAGTTTTCTCTTGTTCATTTGAAATACAGATTTAGTTTAAGATTCAACTTATTCTGTCCTTAATACTGAGAAAAAATAAGCGGGGTACAAGACTCCGCTTAATAACTTGACAATTTAACATTTTTTAATCAATGACAATCACACCGCCTTCTATGCGGGCATGGACAATGCCTAATGCATTCAGGTTGGCGATGGCTTCGCCCAGGCTCTTGTTGCGCTCGACGACAAAATGCAATCGCACATGCATTTTGCTCGTGTCATCAAACGACACGTTCACACCATACCACCGTGCCAGTTCCTGCATGATATTGAAAAGCGACTGGTTATCAAAATAGAAGAAACCTTCTTTCCACTGTGTGTAGGGGTAAGTGTCAACTGCCTTGACCGCCAGCTGCGAGCCAGCGAGTGAAGCCTGCTGGCCTGGGGTGAGCACTTGATCGGCATCTTGGGTCTTGACAAGCACGCGACCCGTAACCAGCGTAACCGAGGCATCACGAGCCGAGCGCGCCCGCACATCGAAAGCTGTGCCCAATACCCTCGTCGTGAGATAATCGCTATAGACGATAAATGGGTGCTTGGCGTCTTTCTTCACCTCAAAATAGGCTTCGCCCTGGAGGCGCACCTCTCGCTTGTCACCGGTGAAGCGGTCAGGAAATTCCAGATGGCTCTCGGCGTTGAGCCACACCTGGGTGCCATCGGCAAGCGTTAAATGATAATCCTTGCCTCGTGGTGTGGAAATTGCCATCAATTGTGCGGGAACACTAGAAGACTGATCAAGCTTCATCTGCTTGCCGCTGGCTTGTTTTTGTTTGCCATCAGCAGTTGATATGGTGACATCATCAATCTCGTCTGGAACATTGATGGCAAATGATGTTGCATCTACATGAGCGACACTTGTCGTTGGGCTTGTCCAGAACCTATATCCAATAATAAGCGCCAGAGTCGCCGCAATGCCAGCAACCCAGCGAACCCATGACCGAGTATACATCGGCACAACCCCATCTGCGTCGGTATCATTCTCATCGGTGAGTTCTAATTTCTCTCTGACTTCCTGCCACTGCCCATCAATATCGGGACATGAGACGTGTTCACGAGATAATGCCTCGCGCAATTCCCATTGCTCATGAGGATTGAGCGGTTGAGGTTCTTCTATGTTCTTGTTATCCTGTTTCATTTCACTAGTTGATACATGATAATAACAACAGCGGTACAAACTTTAACATTTTTTTACCCAATGAAATCCTCATCTGGGCAAATGAGCGTTGAATAATCTTCTTCACACCATCAACACTGATTCCAAGCATGTCGGCAACATCCTGATTGCTCTTCTGCTCGTAGAAGCGTAAATACAAGACACGTCTCACTCGCTCGGGCTGGCGATTGAGCACTGCCTTCAAGTGTGTTATACGTGCCTCATATTCATTCCAGTCTGTTTCGGTATAATGCTCTAAATCATTCAGCACTTCTTCCATCAATGGGACTTGACGGTTGCTCTGTTTCAATTGATCAAGGCAACGGTTGCGTACACTTGTATATAGATAGGATAAAACAGTGTTCAGGTCAATGGTTTCTCTTAAACGCCACACGTTAACAAAGACTTCACTGACAACATCTTTGGCAATATCCTCATCGTGAGTAATGGCATGTGCATGATAATACAGCCGTTCATAGTTTTGCTTGAACAGATTCTCATATTCATGGACTGTCAAAATCCCACTTTGATTCATCCCCACATTATTATATTGAATTTTAGTGGGCACAAAGATAAAAAAAATTCTCAAAACAGATGAATAATGATATGAAAATCATTTTATAACTGATGAGCGAGCTCAGAATGTGACATGAGGGTGCGCAATCACAATAAAAAATTTCAAAATCTTCAAAAAAATGTACACCAGTAAATGAATTGAACGTATATAGGGCAAACAAGCGAGAATCATAAACTTTACAAACTAAATAATAAGAAATAAAATGATGAAGAAGATTGCGACATTATTGACGATGGTGACGGTAGCGATGCTTGCCGCCGCCCAGATGGCTAATCCTGTGACCTTCACTTCGCAGTTGAGAACCACCAACGGCTCCAGTGAGGGCGAAATCGTCTTTACAGGTAAAATCGACAAGGGCTGGCATGTGTATTCCACCAACCTGGGCGATGCAGGACCCACTGAGGCATCCATTACCTTCCACAAGAAGGACGGTGTGGAACCAGTGGGTAAACTTAAGGCTGTAGGCAAGGAAATCTCTAAGTTCGACGAGATGTTCGGCGCCAAACTTCGCTACTTTGAAAATAACGTGCAGTTCGTGCAGAAGGTGAAGTTCACCAAGCCCAACTATGATATTGATGCCGACCTGGAGTACGGCGCATGCAACGACCAGTCGTGCCTGCCGCCCAGCAGCGTGAGTTTCAAGAAGGCCGGCAAGTCGCCCGCCGTTGACGGCGAGGCCGATAAGAACAAGTACGAAGACGACAAGGCTGCCACCGAAGCCGCTGCCAATGCCGACTCGCTTGCTGCCCTGGCAGCAGCCGCAGCCGATAGCGCTGCCATGGGTGCCCCCGTGGATAGCGCAGCCCTAGCGGCCCTGGACCATGACTCGCTGTGGAAACCCGTTGTGGGCGACATCCAAGCCATCGACGGCACCGCCGGCGGCAGCAGCAGCCGCTCGCTGTGGTGGATCTTCCTGATGGGTCTGCTGGGCGGACTGGTGGCGCTGTTCACACCATGCGTGTGGCCCATCATCCCGATGACGGTGAGTTTCTTCCTCAAGCGTGCCAAGGATAACAAGAAAAAGGGCATCAAGGACGCCGTTACTTATGGCATTTCGATTGTTGTCATCTACCTGCTGCTGGGCCTGATCGTGACCGCCATCTTCGGTCCCAGCGCCTTGAACGCCCTCTCGACCAATGCCGTGTTCAACATCTTCCTGTGCTTGCTGCTCGTGGTATTCGCCCTGTCGTTCTTCGGCATGTTCGAGATCAAGTTGCCCAGCAAGTGGTCCAATGCCGTTGACAACAAGGCCAGCACGACCAGCGGCCTGCTGTCCATCTTCCTGATGGCCTTCACGCTCGTGCTGGTATCCTTCTCCTGCACGGGTCCCATCATCGGCTTCCTGCTGGTTGACTTTGCCACCAGCGGCAACTTCTGGGGGCCTGCCATCGGCATGTTAGGCTTTGCGCTGGCCCTGGCGCTACCATTCACGCTGTTCGCCCTGTTCCCCTCGTGGTTGAAGTCGGCCCCCAAGTCAGGTGGCTGGATGAATATCCTCAAGGTGACGCTCGGCTTCATCGAGCTGGCCTTTGCCTGCAAGTTCTTCTCGGTGGCCGACCTGGCCTACGGCTGGCACCTGATGGACCGCGAGGTGTTCCTGTGCCTGTGGATCGCCATCTTCGGTCTGCTGGGCCTATACCTCATCGGCAAACTCAAGTTCCAGAGCGACATCGTCATGCCTGGCGACGAGACCAAGCCCATGCCTGTGATCTGCATCATGGGCGGATTGATTTCGATAGCCTTCGCCATCTATATGATTCCGGGTCTGTGGGGTGCACCGTGCAAGGCCGTGAGCGCCTTTGCCCCGCCCATGAACACCCAGGACTTCAACCTCAACACCAAGGAGGTGCGCGCCGCCTATACCGACTATGAGCAGGGTATGGCCGCCGCTGCCGCAGCAAGCAAACCCGTATTCCTGGACTTCACGGGCTTTGGCTGCGTGAACTGCCGCAAGATGGAGGCTGCCGTGTGGACCGATCCCAGCGTGGCCGACAAGCTGAGCAAGGACTATGTGCTCATCTCGCTCTTTGTCGATGACAAGCGCCCGTTGCCCGAGCCCATCGAGGTGACTGAGGCCACAGGAGAGAAGCGCACCCTGCGCACCATCGGCGACAAGTGGAGCTACCTACAGCGCTACAAGTTCGGCAGCAACACCCAGCCGTTCTACGTCTGCGTTGACCCGCAGGGCAATGCCTTGAGCGGCTCGTTCAGCTACAAGGAGGACGTTCCCGCCTTCCTCGACTTCCTGGACGGCGGCCTGACCAAATTCCGCCAATAAAACAAAAAGGAAAACAATAAGTACAACAAATACAATAATTTAATTATTTGTCATCGTTGTATTCATTGTTTTTCTTTCTAGATAAATTAAGATATAATGATCGAGAAGAACATTAGAGAGCAGATTATCGCGTTGATGAAGCGCGAGGTGGTTCCTGCCGTGGGTTGTACCGAGCCCATGGCAGTAGCCCTGTGTGTGAGCCGTGCAACCGAGGTACTAGAGTGCCGACCCGAAAAAATCACAGCCTTGTTGAGTGCCAATATCCTCAAGAACGCCATGGGTGTGGGCATTCCCGGCACAGGCATGGTCGGCCTGCCCATCGCTATTGCCCTAGGCGCTATCATCGGCAAGAGCGAGTACCAGCTCGAGGTCATCAAGGACGTATGCCCCGAGGCCATTGAGCAAGGCAAACAGTACATCGACGAGGGCCGTATCGACATCCAGTTGAAACAGGGTGAATGCGACAAACTCTATGTCGAGATCCTGTGCGAAGGCGACGGCCATCGCTCCAGCGCCATCATCCAGGGCTCTCACACCCACTTTGTGCGTGTCACCCGCGACGACGAGGTGCTGCTCGACGAGCACGCTTGTAGCAGCGAGGGTGACGACAGCGGTGACATCGCGTTGAACCTGCGTCTGGTCTATGACTTTGCCATGCAGGCTCCACTTGACGAGATCCGCTTCATCCTCGAGACCCGCGACTATAATCTCAAGGCCGCCCGGGAGTCGCTCAAGGGCAACTACGGGCACTGCCTGGGCAAGACCATGGACAGGCCGCTGAGTCACGGCATCTTTGGCAACACCATCTTCTCGCGCATCCTCTCCAAGACCGCACTGGCCACCGATGCCCGCATGGGCGGCGCCTTGATTCCCGTGATGAGCAACAGCGGCTCGGGCAACCAGGGCATCTGCGCCACCAATCCCGTTGCCGTCTATGCCATCGAGAACGAGAACACCGAGGAGGAGGTCATACGCGCCCTCACGCTGAGCCACCTCACCGCCATCTATATCAAGCAGAGCCTGGGCAAACTGAGCGCCCTGTGCGGCTGTGTGGTGGCCTCGATTGGCAGCTCGTGTGGCATCACCTACCTGATGGGCGGAGACTTTGAGCGCATCTGCTATGCGGTGAAGAACATGATTGCCAATCTCACGGGAATGATCTGCGACGGGGCCAAGCCCAGCTGCGCCCTGAAGATCGCCTCGGGCGTCTCGACGGCCCTGTTGAGTGCCGTGCTGGCCATGGAAGGCCGCCACGTCACCAGTGCCGAGGGCATCATCGACGACGACGTGGACCGCTCGATACGCAACCTGACCGTCATCGGCGCCGATGCCATGTGTGCCACCGACAGCATGGTCCTCGACATCATGACCGGCAAATCGTAATAATATCAATTGATTTTTCATGCATCCATCAAAAGATAAAGCGGCAAAAGCCGCTTTGTTCGTTAAGTTTACCACTATATAACTCATGGAATAGCTAATCAACTCAGCTATTGACCAACTATTCCAGTTTGCCTTTCGTAGTGACGTGTCAATTCAATAAGTCTGAGTTCGACTGACTACCCGGATGTACTTGGCGTTTGGATATTTCTTCCTCGCCTTGTAGTGAATGTATATCCTGCTTCTGCTCATGCTCTCGATTGTGATTGTCTTGCCATCCACGTTGACCTCATAAGTGTAGATCGTGGGGATAGGCATCTTGGTGGTAGTGTTTCCAGCCCACCATTCAATCAATAATTCTTTAATCGTCTTAATCATTTTACAAATTGGTTTTTAATGCGTTGTATTGTTGAGAAGGAGAAGCCGGTTATCTTCGCCGTGTTCCTGATGGAGTAGCCTCGTTTCAGCAGCGATATGACTTCCTTGTATTCCTCTCGTTTCTTATCCTCGCTCTTGATAGTCCCGGTTTTGCGTCCAAGTTTTCCACCGTTCCTCACATACTGGGCACGACCGGAGTTGAGCCGGTATTGGATGTTGGCTCGCTCGATATTGCCCATCTCGGCTAATACGGTGATGAGAATGGACGCGATGGGATTCACTTCTCCAATGGGTTGTAGCGAGTAGATGCCAAGGTTCTGTATATAGACTGATACCTTAGCCTCATGAAGCCGTTCCAGAGATTTCAACACTTGCAGCGTTGATCTCCCAAGTCGGCTCAGTTCAGATAGTAACAGGAAATCGATGTCGTTACCAGTGCAATAGTCCAAGCACTGGGTGAGAACTTGTCTTTCCTCATTTTTCTTCGCCCCTGAAATATGTTCCTCGTAGATTTTCACGATTTCCATATCATTGGCTTCGCTGAATTTTTGAAGGTCTGTGATTTGTCTTGATGTGTCTTGTCTGTCGTTTTCAGAACTAACACGGGCATAGATCACGGCCCTCTTGCTTGGTTGTGTCGTCATATAAATCTTTGATAAAAATGGTTACACAAAAAGGGTGTATTCATTGGTCCTTGCAGACTTTTTTGAATACACCCTTTATTTGAATACACTCAGCCGGTCTCATTGGGTTGGTTGGCCGGTGTCGCTTTCACATAACTCGTTTTCTGTGATAATGCCGTATTCTTCACAAATTGATTTCTAGTTCCTCAAGCGTTACCGCCGAGGTATTGCTCTCGATAAAGTTCGGGTGGTTGTCCGGATCGATGTCGTCCAGTACCACTGCGTCTTCGATTTCTTCTGCGTCAATGTTGATGACGGAAGGTGATGTTGCGATGATCCCGTCAGTAGGGATGATCTGCATTTGTTGTTGTTCGTTGTTCATTGTTGGTTTGGTTGTTAGCGCGGCTTTCTCATCTTGCCGATTACAGCCGCTAGTTTTTTACTGTTCTTAAAAATGGTGCCCACGGTGTCGCAGGCTAGGATTACGAGGTCAACCCAGTTCTCAAGTTTTGTTTTTTGTCTGGCCATCGCTCGTGGTGTCGTTCTTTGTGGCCCAGCGCTTAATGGTCTTTCCGATATCGATCAGTGCCATGAGCTGAGCCGCGTAATTCATAAATTTCAAAAGTCGTCTCATTATGTTGTTGTTATTGTAATTAGTTGTTAATATAAATGTTAGTTAAATCTCAGTATATATAAGGCGACTACGGGAGATGGGAAATGGGCAAACCGATGATGAGAATTGGAAAAAAGTTATTATCTTTGTGGTCAACACCTCGCAAGATACTCCGAATCGCCAACAATATTTTATTTAACCAATAAATCCCGATAACTATGAGCAAGAAACAACTCTTTAGACTCTTCGCCCTCGTGGCGGCGATGATGTGCGCCCTGGGCATGCAGGCTGCTGTCGAGGCCTATGCCAACTACACGCCGTCGAACACGACGCTGACGTTCTACTACGATAACGAGCGTAGCACCCGCACTGGCACGACCTATGACTTGAACACTGGCTACAGCTCCCCTGGGTGGTACTTGGATGGCACCTACACCAGTGTGACCCGAGTGGTCTTTAAATCCCTATTCGTCATTGCTACCCCGACGACCACATACAGTTGGTTTTGTGATATGGAGAATCTTCAATCCATCACCGGAATCGCCAACTTAAACACTAGTGAGGTGACCAATATGGGTTGGATGTTCGGTGGTTGTTCTTCTTTGAAGAATCTTGACCTGAGTTCCTTCAACACGGCCAATGTGACTGATATGCGATGTATGTTCTATAATTGTGAATCTTTGATGAGCCTTGACTTGAGCCACTTTAATACGACTATTGTAAATGATATGTATGGCATGTTCGACCATTGTGAATCTCTAACAAGTCTTAATGTGAGCAATTTCAACACCGCTAATGTGACCGATATGAGATACATGTTCCGAAATTGTAAGCTTTTGACAAGCCTCAACGTGAGCAGCTTCATTACGGACAACGTGACCAGCATGGGTGACATGTTCAGTAATTGCTGTGGCTTGACGAGTCTAGACTTAAGCAATTTCAATACGTCCAACGTGACCAACATGGAAAGCATGTTCTGGGGGTGCAGTGCCTTAACGGATCTTGACGTGAGCAGTTTCAACACCGCTAATGTGACCAATATGGGTATCATGTTTAGTGATTGCAACAGTTTAACGAGCCTCGACGTAAGCAACTTCAATACGGCCAACGTGACCACAATGAACAGGATGTTCGAAAATTGTTCAGCCTTGACGAGCCTTGACTTGAGCAGTTTCAACACTGCCAAGGTGACCAATATGAAATGGATGTTTTTTGATTGCACTAACCTGAAAACCATCCATGTGGGCGACGACTGGAGCACGGCAGCCGTGACGAGTTCCGATTATATGTTCTATTATTGCACCAAATTGGTGGGCGGCAAGGGAACGACCTATGATGGCAACCACGTGGACAAGGCCTATGCCCGCATCGACGGCGGTTCCAGTAATCCGGGCTATTTCACCGCTCCTGAATTGCTTGACAAAGCATTGAACGTCGAGGGCGGCAACATCCACTTCGAGTCCACGGGGGATTATCCCTGGACAGCTATACAGGAGGGTAGCCGCATGTATGCCCAGTCAGGCAACGCGGGCGTGGCAAGCAGCTCCTCGGTGATGACGGCGACGGTTACCGCTGTCGAGGGCGATATTCTGAAGTTTGACTTCAAGGCCTGGGGCGAAGGCACATCAACGCTGCATGACAGATGCTCTTTCAGCATCAACGGCGTGGAGCAAATCGCTTACGGCGAGTATCAGAACGCTCGCTGGGAAACCTATTCCGTTTACTTGCCCGCAGGGGAATGCACGCTGGAATGGAGTTACACCAAGGACCTCAGCGTCAATAGACCGGGCGACTACTTCGCGGTGGACAATGTGGCTATCATCGCTACGTCGCGTGGCGACGTAAACGGTGACGGCGAAGTGACCATCTCTGATGTGACCGCACTGATCGACTACCTGCTCAGCGGCGACGCGTCGGGCATCAACCTGAGTGGTGCCGACTGCAACCAGGACAGCAGCGTCAACATCAGCGACGTCACCTCCCTGATCGACTACCTGCTCTCCGGCCATTGGTGATAAACTACGAATTTCGCTAATTAAACTAATTAGGCATCCGCGTTCAAATAAACTACGAATTTCGCGAACCTTTAGCTTCAAACTGATATGAAAAAGATTCTTTTTACTTTCTTGACGGTGCTGCTGGCATCGCTGGCGGCACAGGCAGCCACTGACTATGGCTTCGAGGTGGCAGGAGTCACGGTGACCAGTGCCAACTGCAACAACATCGTGAGCAACTACCTCACGAGCGGAATGGTGTCCTATGTGCCAAGTTCCAACACCCTGTACATGGACAATGTCACCATCTTCATGACGGGCGACTACAATCGTGTCATCAACAACCTTGAGAACGAGGGTCTGAAAGTCCAATTCAGTGGCACCTGCAACCTGTATGCTCGGGAC
>Ga0247609_10004375_pt1 | contig 14071 bp, 19 predicted proteins | sample 172DNAGHGlowgp2_FD_193487 | JGI IMG/M metagenome (GOLD analysis project Ga0247609, IMG submission 193487) | Sheep rumen microbial communities from Palmerston North, Manawatu-Wanganui, New Zealand - 1728 DNA GHGlow gp2 | ecosystem: Host-associated > Mammals > Digestive system > Stomach > Rumen ...
TGAACATATTGATTATGGGATATATATATAGGACATGAAAAGATGCAACATATATGGTACATTGATATTATGGATATAATGTAGTATAATAGATATGAGTTGAATTCCTATTTCAGTATCAATGTTCATGATGCAAATTAGATGGGACCCCTTATGGATGAGCAGAACACCATCCACTTCCTATCATTTGAAGGGTATTGAATAAAGATATTGGAAGAATGGTCATGAATGTAAATAAAGAGAGCCACAAAGATTTTACTCTTTGCAGCTCTCTTTTTTGACAAGGAAGTATAGCTAGTTCAGCCAGAAGGAATAATCAGTAGCTCTATTATATTATAAGTGATATGTATGCTATTGTCAATCTATATCTACTACTTTATATCCCCTATTTTTTAAGGCCTTTTTAAGTACACAAGCTATACTCAATAGTACTTTATAATATTTTTGTATGAAATAGTACCTATAATTATAATCTTTTACTACATATAGCTTTGGAAAAGCTTTTTCAAGCTCTCTGATTTCGGTTCTGATAAGGTCATAGCATATCCATGCCTCATCATGATATAATTTTACATTGATTTTATTCATTTAGAATCTTTCCTTTTTAACTATAAACTCGTTAAGCATATCTTTTATGTCTTGTGGTAATTCTTCATACTCAATATACTTGCCACTCATTTCTTCTATTTCCACATTTTCTTTGAACAAGACTAAATCGTATTCATAGTTGTGGTCGCTTAAATGTATATGTTCTTCATCAAACATAAAATCTGTTGTGAAATAATAAAACACTTCTTCAAAATCTGCATTGGTTATTGTAAGTTCCCAATAATATTTAGTTTTATTCATTTTTTCTTTGATTTTTGGATTCAATTTACTCATAATTTACCTTTAACAATCCTAATTTATAACGAATCTTATTGAAAAGCCTGTAAAATGGATTTCTAGCTTCTTTCAGGCATCTCTCTATCATAAGTTGGTAGTTCTTATCATCTTTTCTTTTTCTGAATAGCTTTTTAGCTTGGTATTCAACTGCTATTCTTTTCATTCTTTGATATGGTGTCATGTTTTATTCTCCAACTTTTTATAAATTAATCAAAATATGGATTATTCTTAGTATTTATATTTACTATAAATGATTTTGTTGTTTTCCTTTTGTGATATGGATATCGAATATCTAATGCACTTCTTAATAAATTAATTTCATAATGATTCAATTCAAGAAGATTCATCTTTCTTAATAATACCCTGTTTATTTTATCAAAATGTTTTTTCTTTACTATGTCTGCTTTTGTGCAATGTATATAATATATCTCTTTCATTTCATTAATAAAATCAATAGGGTTAAATATAACATTAAACAGTACTATTCTAAATTCTTTTAATTCTCTTTTAAAGAAAATATCTGCTTTTTTTACTTCATCAATTATAATGAAATAACTTATAATTTTTTTAATAAATTCCTTCATAGTTTTTCTCCTTCCTAATCATATCTATCAATAGCTAATCCATGAGCTATCATATAATATAATGGTTGTAGCTTTACTGGTACTATTTCCCTCTCTTTATTTCTGGTGGATAGTGTTATGCTCTCACCATCCATAAGCTTCTGAGCCAGTTTCGGTGTCAGCTTTTTGCCACCAGAATTTTCATCTATGATTCCACTTAGTACTGATTTATATATAGAACCATCTTTATTGAATATAATATATACACTTCTTCGTACAAAATGAATCTCCATGCCATCATATTCAATATCATAGTGGCCTATTTCATTCTTACACTTTATTGCGAGTGGTTTAGTAGCATATATGCTATCAGTATTCATATAGACTACATGCTTCATATACTTCTTGAATAGCTTCCATTCTTCATATCTCATATATGCACTCTGGAACATAGCTATAGGAACCTGCTCACATCTTATCTCCTTATCTCCAGTATTTGAATATGCTGCTTCAAATCTCATCCTGTCATTCTTACTTCTAAACTTATCACAATATAACTTCTTTGCAAACATACCATAAAATGAAGCTTCAATAGTCTCTTTATATTGCTTTGACTTATTTTGCTTTTTTTTGATATAATATTCATCCACTAATGGATATATGTCATCTAAGGAACCTATATCTTGGAAGTACAGCTTTTTAATAATCTTAGCATCAGTATCATACATATCAGTGAATACAAAATAGTCTAAATTAGTCATAAATAGTATAATCTCATTATCTACTCTTAATCCATTATTATGATACAATGAATAGTAAAAACCCTTATATCTTTGTTTCATATAAGTAAATTTAACTACAAATACTGCTAGTTTAGTCTCATTTTTGCTATCTAACCTAGAAGATAGTGGAAAATCATACTGCTTTAATGCTCCACCATAAGCCCAGTGTTTATCGTAAGCCCATATCTTAATTTTATCAATTAGAACCTTCTCCCTGTGTGCGACATAAAATCCTTCACCTATAAATGCTTGACTGAGTATAGAATTATAATGATATTCATATCCAGCCTTTTTCAATTTTTGACAAATCTTCCTTCTTATTTTACCTGCCAATAGCTGATTCATTAGTAGCTATCCAATTCTTTCATAAGTTTCTTAGCTTTGGAAGCTTGCCATTTTTGATATTTTTTATTGCTACGGATTTGTTTTTTAATACTCTTAAGGAAGGAGAGTGGATTGTGAGAAAATTGCTCATAAAATGTATCTTCATCATCTTCATGCTTGTCTTTCCATACTCTATATATGGTAGACATATCCATACCCTGTAGAGCTTTGTTGAGTTCTCTTGGGTCAGTGATGTCTATTCCTGAATCTTTAAGTACTACAAGAATCATGTTTTTGAATGCTGTTTCTTTATCTGATACTACATATCCATATTTGTCTATATGGCCTGATACTTTCCAGGCATCTTGAAATCTAGCTAGAACCTTTTTGGATATTCTCCCATAATCATTAGATTTTACTACTTTTAATAGCTTTTCTACTCTTGATTTAAGTCTTTTATTTGTCTTAATAGTATCTTTATAATAGAAATCTAAAGTAGCTTGTCTGATAGGGTCTTTACTATACTTTTTAATATCTTTATTATAAGCTAGTCTTTTTTTGAATTCTTCTCTCGCATTTTCAAGTGTCTCTATTATCATATTTTTAGTTTTTAGTGCTGCTGTTCTTTGAGCTTTGATATAAGACTTACTTCTCTTTTTGCTTTTAATTGATATTGATTTTTTTCTAGGTTTCTTTTTCATAGTACTCTCCTATTCTCTTATCTCTATATCTCCTTTTACATATAAGTCCATTAAGGTTGCTAGTACTCTAGTGTATTTGAACCCTTGCTTGTCGCACTTCTCTTTAAGTGCAAAATATGGTTCTGCATATACATTAGCTGGTGAAAAGTTGATAGGATAGCTATCTATCCTATCTGATATTGATACTTTTAATATTGTTTTTTCTTTCATACTATTCTCCTAATACATCAGTTTAATTTTCTCAAAATTTTTCTGGCATATAAACAATTTTTGTAGTGGACTGAAAATCTTTTTTTATCCTTAGGTAAATCAAATTTTTCTTTTACAAGTACAATATATTCAGGAAGTACTATTTGCAAAAATTGTCTAAATTTAAGATCAAATTCTAATTCTTTCTTCTTTTCCATAATTATATCCTTATCAATTTTATTTACTTTTCAAAATTACTTCGCATTGTTGCATCTCTTTGATTGTGTATAGTTCAGGATATACAATACACATAAAATCATAATAATCCTTTAGTTCATAACTATTGAGTTTTAACATTTCTTCAATAGTATAGTGCTTTGTTAATTTTTTCATAGCTATATCTCCTTTCAAATTTTTTCTTTATTATATACTATATAGTATATTTTGTCAAGTAAAATTATGAAGGAATTGTTAAGATTTTAATAAGCTAAAATATTGGTTAATTGGATGAATGTTTCAAGCTTGTCATAGTAGATTTTGTTTTTTTCAAAAAGAGTTTTTATTGTCTTATAAAGAATATTATTCTTAAATACATTGATACCCATTGCATCAGCAGTCTTAAACTTAGAACAGGTGAAGCACATGGTGTCATCATCATCTACTATTTTATTATTCTTATCTTGAAAACATATAATAGAATCATTATATTTAGATATGTTAATTATATATTTATTGTCAATTGTAAGCTGAAGATATAGCTTTTTAGGTTTATCAGTAGTAAATTTTAGTTCGTTTCTATAATCCTGGAATTTTATACCTTCATCCAGTTCATCAGCTGCAATTATCTCTTCTTTTGGTTTTAATTGTGGAAATTCTAAAACATAGTGAAGCTTTCCTTTATCGTACTTGTAGAATCTTTGATAGATTGAGTTAGGATTTGATGTTATCATGTTCAAGATGTCAAATTTTTGGAAATAAGGATTATTGATACTATATAAATTAGATAACATTATCAGCTTAAGATGTCTAGTTGATTTGCCTTTTTGACCCCTAGCAAGTGTCTGATATAATGATATAAGCAGCTCAGGTTCTTTTAGATTATCTTTGCTATTCCCTAAATATACACCTTCTTGATTTGTGAATTCTTCAAAAAGCAAATAGTCTATGTCTTGACCAGTAGTTGTAGATTTTTTAGATGTTCTAGATAAAAAAAATGAATAGCCAGCTTCTTCCCATCCTTCTTTGTCTGATTGGCCTTCATCTTTTTTTCTAATAAAATATCTTCTCTGCTTGTACATAAGTTCATAGTCAGGGAACCACTTATCCATCCATTCTTTAGACCAGTAGTCAGGTGCAAATTCTTTAAGGGCAGCTTCAGTAGCTTTAACTATGCCAAATTTTCTGCCCTTAGATATGAATTCACTTATAATAAAACGCTGCCATTCTGTAGATTTTCCTATGAATCTACCACCCATACATATGAGTATATCATATTTACTTGCATAAGACATTAATCCATCTTTACAATAGAATCCATTTTTCCCTTCTTTTTCTTTTCTCATTATTTAATTCCTACTATATTTATACCATCTAATACACTACTTTGTGCAGTATATTGAACAGGATTACTAGTTCCATATTGTCCCCATGAATTTAATTTAACTCTATTATTTGTTCTATCTATTGTAATACCCATACATAACATACCTATATTACCACTAGAACCACCAGCTACTGCTACTCCAAATCCAAATTCACTTCCTGTTGATGGTAGACTAAAGAATTGTGCAGCATTTAATCTACCTAATTGTATCCAAGTATAATCACTAATACTTTTTCCTGCTGGCAAATTGTACCAAGAACCTGGGGAAAATGTTGCATTCTCAAATAAATAATCACCATGTAATGCTTCACCCAATGCTACAGATATTTTACCATCACTATGCTTATTTAAGTTAGAACTTGCATCTCCTAATGGTGTAGAAACTTCATTAAAGTTAGTATTTATTTTTACTTTATTACTTGAATCTATTGTTAATCCATCACCAGTATTAATATCAAGTCCACTTGTAGAATTAACAAGTCCATTATGAGGTTTAACTTCTACTTTATCACTAACAATTTGAGTAGTATCACCTGGAGTTACATTAACACCATTAGCATTTACATCAATACCATTTCCACCTTTTACTTTGTTAGCGAAGTTAGAATCATATTCAAGTCCATGACCAATCTTAGTTTTAAGTCCTGTGTCGCTTTCTCCTATTGGATAAGATTCAAGACCATTACCTACATTAAATGCAATTCCTGTAGCAGTAATAACTTTACCTTGTATTCTAATACCAGTTCCTGCTATATATTCTCCAGATAACTTATCCCAACTAGTTCCATTCCAAGTATAATTATCTCCTGTGTCAATTACATTATAAGTTTTACCTTTATCACTTTCTCCTAATCCAGTAGGTAAATCATTATAAGTAGCTACTTGACCTTCATAAGTCATAGCTGAAGTTAATTGTTGTGTAATCTTAGCTGAACTCCAACCTTTATCATTTCTTACTTGAGTATCATCAAATACATCTGCTTTTAATTGATTAGAAGAATTTACTTTGATACTATCATTATCATACTTTACATTTACTTGATTATCAGTACCAACTACTTCTATTGCTACACCTGGGTTAATAGTTGCTTGTCTTATCATCAATTCAAGCTCATTTTCTCTTGCTACAGCTCTATTAGTCTCAGTTGTTAAGTCTCCAGCTATTTCATTTTCTTTGTTTGTAGCTCTAGTAGTTTCATTAGCAATAGCTGTATTAAGAGTATCTACTGCTTGCTGAAGGACCTGAGCAGACACAAAATTTATCTCGCACATTAAGTCTTCAGTACCATCTTTTCTGGTTCCATATACTTTGAGAGTATTTGGAATACTTAAGTCATATCTATATGATACATACACTAAGCTTCTTAGAGCTTCTGCTACTTCTTCAGTTATAGGTTCCCATTGGCCTACAAGTTCCCACTGATAGCTCCAGCTACCTTCATTGTCAAGATGACCCTTAGCTTTGTATAAGCTATATATGTTATCTTCTTCACTATATTCAAGCTTGATGTCAGCAGTACCAATAATATCTTCCATTGGTTTCCATATAAAATCACCCTGCTTGAATGGTGGATTGGTTAGTGGTTTTGTTGTTGTCAAAATTGCTCCCTGATTAGCATTTCCAGGTATCACATTGAATTGCCATGCTGGTACATTTTCCCTTATATCTTTAATTACATCTGCCATATATTTATTCTCCTTTATCTCTTTAATACATATATACCATTTATTCCCCAACCTACTGCTTGTGAGAAGTTAAGTTTAAGATTTCTACTATCACCACTACCTTCTAATCCTACTCTTATCTTTGCATTATAACTTTCATTCCAGAAGAAACCTGCAAATGTTTGGTTACCGTTTGGATTGCCTCTTGTAAATCCATCCTTTGGTAATACATTTGTTAAGTTATAATATGCTGAACCTTCGCTAACTCTTATTGCAAGCAATAATTCAGTCCAATCATCTTTTACATTTAATACTGAACCACTTGAAGCACTTAATATACCTACATAATTCCAGTTAATACCTTTACTATCTATATAATCCTTTACTGCTTTTTCAGTAAGCATATTTGTATCAGTTGGACTAGAACTCATTGAAGTCTTTACTGTAAATGCTCCTTGAGTAGCATTTGAATGAGAATATACTTCTACACCAGTAGTTCTCTTATCTAACTTTTTATCAAGTTCAGTATCTACTTCAGTCTTTTTATAAGCATCAGTTATTCCATAACCTGATAAAGTTGTAGCTTTATCAGCTTTATTATCTAGTAAAGAATCAGTCTCAGTTTTGGTATAAGCATTTGTTATTCCATAGCCTAATAAAGTTGTAGCTTTATCAGCTTTATTATCTAGTAAAGAATCAGTCTCGGTTTTAGTGTAAGTATTTTCTTTGTCAGCCTTATCATTATCAAGATTATCTACTTCAGTATCAAGTGTTGTTAGATGTAATAATATATCATCTATATCAGTTGAATTACCATCTATTCTTCTAGCTAGAGCTGCATCTTGCTGGTCTACATAAGCTTTAGTGACATCTCCACCACCTCCACCACTACCAGGATACCACTCAAAATTTTGTTGGTATCTTGGGTCATTATTAAAAGCTCCCCTAACTGAAGATACTAGTCCTTTGAATGCATTTAATATATTACTTAATATTCCCATAACTTTTCTCCTTTTAATATACTAGAATAAATGCTGGTGCTATAGCTGAAGTTAGATATTCAATGGCCTTAGGTTTAAGTAAGTACTGCCATATCTTATCTATATGTTCTACTGGATTGCCATGATGAGAATATTCTTCATTTGTGTCTCCTGTTTCACTGCCAGTAGAAGTAAGTGATGTCGCATCATCATGAGTTATAGTAGAAGAGCCTTGTGATTTGTTTTCATTGATATTAGAGCCACCATCATTCCACTTAACTATATCATCTATGTTAGAAGCTCCAGTAGTTTCCATTGGCAGCTCTCTACTTGCAGCTTTTGTATCATCACTACTTTCAGTTGATGTCTCTCCTGTAGATGTTCCATTTTCAGCTAGTTCAGTAGCTCTTGTTTTGACTATTTTCCTGACATACTTATCATCAGTTAATTCAAATACATCTTGTATAAGTTCAATGGCCTTCATATTGTTATATCTTGGAAGTGCTTCATGCATCTCTCTAGCCAAGTCATTTTCAAATGTTCTAGGGTCTACATCATAATCATTGAAATGCTCTACTATATAATTCATCTCTGCATTAGTTAGATACCCACTCTGAATATAATCTTGAAATAGGTTCGGATGATTTCCCAAAAAATACAAAAAGTTTTGCCTGACACTATCTTCTACTACTTCTTCTTCAAATATTTGATTCTGAATTGCTCTTGCTTTCTCCAAGTTCATTGTTTATCTCTCCTTTCATAAGCTTTATATCTCTTTGCAGATTTACATCTCCTTTGTTGAGTTCCACAGTAATATCAAGCCCTAACAATTCTTTAAGGTCTTTACACCATTTTTGTCTGTTTTGAAATCTAATATCTTCTTCAAGATATAATAATTGATTATTAGAATTATTTTCAGTTGTATTTACATATTGTGATTTGTCAGGTGTAGGATTTGTGTTGATACCAAAAATAGTTAAAAAGTGATTAAATTGATTTTCCCATAGTTCTGCTAGCTTCTTTGGTGATTCATTATCACCTTTCAAATCAATCAATTCAATATAATCATGAATACTTTTTTCATCAGTTATCTTTTCATCAATAAGCAATACATCTCTATCATTATTATGTACTTTGTTAATTATAGATGATGCTTGCTTTCCTACTGCTTTTTTGCTTACTACAAGAATATATGGTTGCTTCAATCTTTCTGATGATATAAGCATAGCTAATTTTAAGTTTGTAAGTATCTCAGTGGATTCATCTATGTAGTCTATGTATCTTTTTGGCATATTTCCAATTATAGAATTATTATCTCTGCATATAACTGATTCTATATCAGATTTAGTAATTTCATCTACATTGATTATAGGCTTCAATTCTTTGCCTTTATACAGGCAATGTACTGACTTGAAGAAGCCCTGAAATCCATAGACTGATGCATAAGTAGGATTTGCATTGACATTGAAGAAATTTGGCATAGCTGGAAGTGCGAGTGGCCCTTCTTCTGGGTCTATAAATGCTGCTACCCAGCCACGAGTTAAGAATCCACCCTCTATCATTCTAGCATCAAATCCATCTGGAAGTGTTGGATATTTATGTTTAGATAATGCAATATTTTCCAATCTTGCTCTTATATTTCTTTTAATAAGTTTTGAAAATTGCTGCCATTCTCTTTCAGCTTTTTTTTCAATGTTGTTAGGATAGTTTGGTTTGTTTGTTGTAAATCTTAAATTGATGTTATTTGTTATATTATTTTTATCAGTAATCAAATTCTTGCCTGGCAATGGTGGTGCAGATTTTAATCCAGGATTGACTATGCTTGGATTTATTTCTTTATTTGTAGTGGTTTTATTTTTGCTGCCTTTAATTCTTCCCATTTCATCTCCTTTATATTTTGTTTCCCTGTTCTATCCTAGAATTATTTGGCATTTCGTGCCATATTCTAACACCAGCTTTTAATTGCTCTTTTACTCTCTCTACAAGCCATACACCTTTATCAGATTGAATTTCTATGTCATTGATTCTAATATAATTGAATCCAGGTCTTGAATCAAAGTCATCTGAAGTTATTTGCTTATTACCTACATTATATCCAAATAATGTTAAGAATCTATCAAATGCTTTCATGTCAGCTTCATTATACATAATATACATAACATAAAAACTATTATATCCTAATTCTCTGACAAAGTTAGATGAGCTATATGATATATTAGCTGAAGCTGATTGGCCCTGCTCATTTAATTGCTCTTGTTGGTCTTTTTGTTTAATTGAAGATTGAATATAATTGCCAGCTGCACCTGTCAATGTTCCTATTCCATTGCTTACTAGTCCACCAGCTACTGCAGCACCTACCCCTGTTGCACCTGCTATAATTCCACCAGCAATTTGAGCTACACCAAAAATTCCTTCTCCTATTGCACTTCCTATAGTTCCTTTTCTTTCTCTGTTTAGTGCTAATTGGTTGTAAGCATTTCCTGCTCCTTGACCAGATATAGGAATTTGTCTCCAGTTCCCACCATTCAATAATTCACCATAGCAATATCCCCATACTTGTGGATTGACATCACCAGTTTTGCCATTTAGATATTTGAATGCAAATATTGGATTCCCTTCAGAACGAATATCAGCTCCTATTTTGAATGGTGCTTTATACACCATATCAGATGGATTACATTCTGATACATCAATTATTTCAGGCCACTTTTTTTCAAGTCTATTTCCATTTACTGGACAATATACAATGATTGAAGTTCCCTGACCATATTTAGCTTTATTATTTTTAAGAGCAAATTGAGTATAGTCTCCATTTATTGGTGTTTGACCACTTTCAAATAAGCTACTTTTAATATTTGAAATACCACCATAGTTTTCTTTTTCCTGTGGAGCATAAACTGCTCCATCATTGCTCTCTATATATGGTGCTGGTATTGACCAGTAGCTATTTATATTAGAATCTGAGCCTGTAATTCTCAAATCATTTATAACACTTGTTTTTTTTGTTTGACCTTTAATTGTTGCATTGCCTTCAAGCTGGTCAGCCTTCCACCATCTACTGCCAGTTTTTATTATTGCATCATCTCCAAAAAATCCTTTAATGGTTAGGTTGGTCTCTTTCATCTGTCTATATTCAAAGACTTGTACATCATTGATAGTTGTACTAGTGACTTTTTGTTGTCCACCTACATTCTCTTCAGTTTGATACACATCTGCATTTGAAGTAGCAGTTTCAAAGTTTCTTGTGGCATTGCTTGGTGACATCAGTTTGACACCATTGTATGATTTTCCAGTATCATAGTTAGTTGATGTCTCAGCATCAGTAAGTGTTTTAGGTGGAATAACTAAAGTTTCAAGTATATTAATCATGTTGCGATTATTCATCATTCTTCCATCTAATAATCCTTCAAGTATTGTAGATTGTAATGCAGGCTTGAATGGTTCTTGAAGTGCAAAATATTTTGAATTTTCTTCAGTCTCATTGACTGTCATTCTATTTGCACTTCCACTTATAATTTTATTTTCATTTGCTAATCCACCTATAGTTATATATGGGTCTAGGTGAAGATAGAAGCTACAAATGTTTGGTGCAATAAATTCATAACCTTTTGAATCATCTACATAGTATCCAGTTTTATCTCCTGAATCACTTTCTATAATTACATAATCTATACTTCTAGCAATATCATCTACTATTCCTTTAACTGATATTTTATAAATGTTATCAATTTGAATAAGATTTATATTTTCTTTGTGGAATACTTTATTTGCATTTTTTTCTACTAATTCAAATGAATCAGGTATATTTATGCTATCAAAGCCTGTGTTGTTATAGAATGTTGCTTTCATATATTCTCCATTAATTATTAATTGCTATCTGATATTCTATAGATTTATTATCTGATATTGGAGTTCTAATTAATCTTCCAGTGATTGGGTCTCTTTCTTTATGTTCTCCATATATCTGTATATTATAAATAATAGTTATTATATTTTGTGATTGATTCTTAAAATAGCATCTTATTCTGGTAGGTGTTTCATTAGTCATTACTATATTTAATTTGCTTTTATTAATTCCTCTAATAACCTTAGTTCTATAGCATTCTGTTTTGAATTCAGGAATATATCCATCAAAAACTGCTCTATGCCATGTATCTCCTTCTTCATCTTCTCCTACACTTATATCATAATAACTAAGTTTTATGTAATTTAATGATTCTAAAAATTTTAAATATAATAATTTGAATACTGTAGTATAATTATCAAGTATAAAAGAAGAATTAACCATAAATGGTCTAACATAATTATCATAATAATAATGTGTTGTATTATTAATTAAATTTAACCAATAATCATAAGCTGCTGAATAACTAGTATCATTAAATCCAATAGGTGAAAATGGATTATATAAAGTTGATATTCCTCTTATAATATCAAGTGAATTATTATCATCTATAAATATATTAGTATTATATGTCCATTGATGTGTAATTCCATTCCAATATGGATAAGCAATTATAAGTGGATGTTCTATTTTTTTTGCAGTTTGTATTTTATACATTTGACACCAGTCATTTTTTGAAAATGGCAGTAGGGAATTGAACCCTACCACCACTAGGTATGTTTCGCTTCGCAATCAAAAGTTCGCTATTTTTTTTTTCTAGTATTTCTATTTGATACTGCTTTTTCGCTATTTTTTTTTTCTATTTGATACTGCTTTTGTGAATTTGATGATATTATAGTGTGCATCATAACTTATTTGCTCATTTTCTTTCTTTGCAAGTAAATTATAATATCCACCTAAAAATGCTTGCTTCACTTGTGTCTTATAAGGTGTTTGCTCTACTGAGAATATTGCACCTTTTTGTACGAGAGCAGCAAATGTATCAGGGTCATCATCTACACAATCAATTTGGTCTTCTGGAAGACAATCAGCAAGTGTTCCTACACCACCAGTAGTATTCCATCCAATCTGATATTGGAATGTATTATCTTCATATACTGGTTTTAGAATAGTAGTATGGTCTGATTTTAGAACATACTTTACATGGCCTAATCCATCTACTAATACTACTTTGAATGGTAAAGTTTCAAGTACATTCTTAATATATCCAGTACCACTGCCAAGAACACCTTCATACTTTTTGATTAGATTGTAAATGTCAAATCTTAGAAGAAGTTTATGTTCATCTTCATAAGCAGCAGTACCCCATTTATCTGCATTGAATTTATTGGTTGTCATTGATGTTTTCATTATACCTGCAATGTTATCAAGTACATTGATAAATTCTCTATATGCTGCTTGAGCATCTACTGGTGTTGATGAATCAATATTAGCAAATTCTGGATTAGTTGTAGCATTGAAGATTTGACTATCTTGCAATGCTGGAACAGTAGTACCATCAGCTTGCAATGCACCAGCTAAAACTTCTCTAGCTAACATGGTTTTTGCCATGATATAAGCTTTTTGAAGTCCTGACTGCTTCATTGCTACAAATTCACTAATACCATTTTCCTTCAAAAATGCTTTCTGAAGTTCATCTTCTTTAATTGTTTGAACATTAGCATAGAAGAAGTTTTGTTTCCAGAATCTTTGAGACTGCTTTGTCTTTCTGATTACATAATCATTGACCCACTTACCTTCTTCAAGATTGAATCCCTGTGGTGAGACTGGTTTTGGAAGTTCATCATTGTAGATTCTTTGAGTGATGCCACCTTCCATTGAAGCATACTCTTCTACTATCTCATTATAAAATTCTGGAATTCTTACACGAATATCCATGATTTTATTAAGGGCTACTCTTACAAGTAATCCAAAAAAGTCTGTTAATAATGGCAAAGCATTTTCTCTATACTCTGCAAATCCATTGGCAGTGAAAATATCTACTGTCACTTTTGGCATCCACTTTTCAAATGTTGGTGTTCCTTTAATGTATTCATATATCTGTACATTAGTCATAAGTTATCTCCTTTCATTTTATTAAACTTTAACACCTTTCTCTTCAAATTCTTTAACCCAGTTGTCTACAGCTGCTACTGCTTCTTCATACTTCTTCTCTTCATCAGATTTTCCGTCTTCACCAAAGAATCCAGCATCATTCTTCTTCATGGAATAGTTTCTCATTAAACCTACCATGATGTCTTTATCCTTCTTTCTTTCTTCGGTTAGTTCACTTGCAATTTTCTCTGCTTTCTCTGCTCTATCTTTTAATAGATTATTTTCTGATAAGATGTTTTCAATTCTCTCTAATTCTTTTCCATCTTTATCTAAAAGTGATAACTTCTCTTTAAGCTTATTCACTTCTTCAGTCAGAGTAGCATTCTCAATTTGCAAGTCATCTAATGATTTGATTTTCTCTACCATGTTATATACTCCTTA
>Ga0247609_10004376_pt1 | contig 14068 bp, 20 predicted proteins | sample 172DNAGHGlowgp2_FD_193487 | JGI IMG/M metagenome (GOLD analysis project Ga0247609, IMG submission 193487) | Sheep rumen microbial communities from Palmerston North, Manawatu-Wanganui, New Zealand - 1728 DNA GHGlow gp2 | ecosystem: Host-associated > Mammals > Digestive system > Stomach > Rumen ...
ATGGAGATAGGCGTTAACCTATCTCTTTATTTGTGATTTCTTAACTTTGACAATATTCTTATCTTTAAGTGCTTTGTTTAATTTTCTTTTATCCATGTTACTACCTCGCTTGGTACATTATTGTTATATTCATTCTCTAATACTACAGTTCCACCTGATTCTACTTCTAATAATGGAGCGTTCTCTGTAATAGCTGTTTCTACTGGAGTAGCTAGTTCATAATATAGTAATACTCCGTCCATAGCTGCTTTAAATTCTGTTGCACTAGTGTAAGCATTATTATATACATATAAATTTCCATTACTTGCTATAAAAATTAGTAAATCTTCATTTACATTTGGGTCAGGATTAGTATGATATGGAGCTGATAATACATTTGTATTTCTAGCAGTAGTTGGTATTTTACCTTGTGAAAATGGAGTAAAAAATCTATATATATTTGCCAATTCGTGATATTCTCTATCATAATCTAATGTTCCTAAATCCACAACACCGATTTTCTTAGTATACTTACCACTAGCAAAGTCAACATTATTATAAACTGTGCTATTAATACCTTGACCATATCCTTCTAACGATGTTATCGCACTTGGTACTGTGTAGGTGTCAATTAAGCCTTTATAAGGTGTATAAGGTAAGGCTGTTGAACCATAGTTAAGCATAATATTTGACATTGTCATATCACAACTACTATTACTAGTAGTTAAATATAAATGTAAATATAATTTATTATTAACTGCAGTAAATGTTAAAGTTTTAGATCCTGAAGTAGCGCCACTCAAATAACCATAATCTTTATCATCAATATGACTTCCTGTACTTGACAATGCAATTCTTCCCACTGCAACATTAGTAACTAGATTAAAACTAAATGTATATGTCTTACCTGTAATTAAATTTTCACTTAATTTAATAATAGCTCTTGAATATGTACCAGTTGCATTTGCACCAATAGTCTTAGTAGTAGCGTCTATATTTAAATTAATACTCAATGGTGTAGTAGATGTAGAAACACTAACAACATTTTCATTAAAATTAAATACATTCGCACCATAACTCTTTACTGCTGTTACTGCACTATCACGAATGCCTTCAAAATATGGCTCATAAGGTAATGCAGTTGAACCAACATTAAGCATAAACCAAGCCATAGCATTTAATTTATCTCTTAATGGATTACTTTCTGAGCCACCAGCAAATTTTATAACTACATTATTATCGGTAGGAGTGAATGTTATATATGTTCTTGAAATATAACCACTAGCACTAACTAAAGTAGCATTTGTTAAAGTTACATTACTTGAAATTGAATTATTGAATGACAATGTATAAGTCTTACCAATTTCTAATTGTTTTGTAAATGTAATTGTTGCATTATAGGCATCTCCACCTAGTGTGTAATCAGTAGTATCAATTAAATTCTCACTCTTATAACTCATACCGCCAATAGAATCAATTCTACAAGCTGGGTATACTAAATCAGATGGTATTGTTTTAGTTTGACTAATATCATCGTCATCATATTCTACTATTTCAATTTCATTGAAGAATTTAATCAAGTATTCATTTACCATTCTACGTGAATAATCACTAGGATTTTTACCGCCAAGTGTATCATATAATTCTTTTGCTCTTGCGATAAATTGTCTTGATACCATTCTTTTACCAAAGTTTGATGGAATTTCACCATCATAAATTTTCTCTAAAAATTTTACTAAATAAGTTGGCATTAATCTCTTACTCATTTTAATCTCCTTTATAATATAATATCTTTAGCCTGGAAGTTAGTTAAATCAATTGTTTGATTTCCGCTGTCGAAGTTTTCATCAACTTCAAAATAATCTGCATCTAATATATAATCTGTATTGCTTCTTGTTGAAATATTAAATAATATTTCTTTATATCCACTATTTTGAATTTGGTAATAACCATTACCACCTATAACCTTATTCTCGCCATATGCTGCAATTAAAGCATTATATACTTGATTAGCTGTAGTATAAGCCGTCGAAACATTATTTTTAATATTTAATATTAAGAAACAATGTAAACCACTAGTATAATTATCATTATATAATGTTATTTGATGGACATAATCTTTTTTAGCATACTCACTCATACCTGCAATAGTTTGAAATTTCTCATCTGATTCTGTTTTAGTATAAACAGTTGAAGCATCAGCTTTTCCTTCTACGGCTGTTATAAGGTTATCCACATTAGTATCTAATTCTTCTACATTAGTCTCTAATGCTTTAATATCATTCATATTTTCAGCTACTTGTTCTTGAAGGTTACGATATATTTTACCATTAATTTCGACTGACATATTATTTGACCTCCTTATTTTCATTTTCTATTTGTTTATTGAGTTCATCAATAGTCTCTTTAAGCTGAAGTATTTCTTTAGCTGTTTCTGCTTTCTCTTCATTTGTAAAGTTTCCGTCTTTAATTCTATAATATATATTACGTCCAATAGTGTATAGTAATATACATATATTAATAACAGTTAAAATTATTCCTAAAAAAGAATATATTTCAGTTAATGAAACACCTAAAAATACACCTGTTCCACTACCTGCAGTTAAAATTGTATCAGAAATTTTATTGTTCATCAGTATCCTCCACAAAGAAATATGTACCAGGTTGAACAAATTTCTTAAATAGATTATTAAATCTAGCTAAGAATTCAGAAGTAACATCGGTTGCTAATAAATCCCATAATTGAGTATAAGCATCCATTTGAGATTTTGTATAATTTGTTACATTCTGGTCATTAATATATTGTAATTCAGGTTGATTTGTTGTTGAAGAAGCACCTTCAGCTTCAATTTCACCAGGATTATATGCATGATTATATATTGCTTTACCACCAATAACAATGTCCTCAGGTCCTAAATCACGTAAATGAGATTGAATTTCTAATTTCTTTTCCCAAGTTGGACCATATTGAAATATAACAGAAAAAAGTTTCAATTTAAATTGATCCTCAGAATAGTTTGCTATTGGTGAATTACCAAATTTAGCAGATAATAAATAAAATAATGTTGTTGCATTTGTATCGCTTATTATTGCAGGAATTCCTATATTATGATAATCATATAAAAAAGTATTTTCTGTTGTGATATCACCAACACTACTATAAATTTCATTAAATTTCTTTGTTGCATACATAGGAGTCATATTATTCATTAACATCTTCGCCTCCTTCTTCAGTAGTTTCTTCAGTAGTATCTATACCTGATGATTCACCATCATAGTTTTCATCATAGAATGCACCATCTGCGTTTCTATCCATCATTGAGATATTCTCGGCTACATCGCACCAAATTTGTAAACCCCAGATTGAGTTTACAATATTACAGAAGTTTTGTCTAATTGATAAACCATCTTGTAATACTAAACCTACTGGACCACCGTTCATATCTGCTTCAGATTGAAGCATATGTGCTTTCTTTTCAAATAAACCGCCCATTATCAATACCATAAGTTGATAAACGTAAGTTTTCAATACCTTGCATTGATAATAAGTAATCTTGTGCATTTCTTACAGTGCCATCAGTTAGCTCTTGCATTTCAATTGCGCCGAACAATAGGGATAAGTGGTTCTGCAGATAATGCTGCAGCAGTCATATTACGTGCTCCTTCATGTACAGAAGCTTCTTGGTCAGCATCAGCTACTCTGACACCCTTAACACCAGAACCCATTAATAATGCAGTTCTTAAATATGGAATACATTCAGCTTCGATATCAAGAATTCCGTCATTAATAGTTACTCTTGGTAATACTTGTGCTGATAATTGTTTTGTATAATCGTGTAATAATACTGCTGATGTATATAAATCTTCTTCAGTTAAATCTTCTGGTAATTTGAAGCCATATACACAATTTAATTTAATATTTGCTAAATAATCAGCTTGTGCTTTTTGAGCTTTTTCATCAGTTCCACCGTTAAATGGAATTGGGTGAATTTTGTTATATCTGCCGTAAAAATCGATGCCACCGTCTAAACAATATGGCATGAAATAGAATTCATCTAAATCTTTTAAATAGAAGAATGCTAATTGACCTTTATAATAAATCATTCTCTCAAGTTCTTGAGATGTAATATTGCAAGGAAGATTATGCCATACATAACGATTACATGCATCTTGTTCATCAATTATGCGTAATGCCTTTTTGATATCTTCTTTACTTGTACATCTAAGGCTACCTAGTTTATAAGGTAGCCCTGTCTTAGGGTTAATTCCCATTTGTATCATTGTATTAATATCTGGTAAGAAAGGTTTAGCCATTATCTACCTCCTTTGTTTTTTCTAGGTCTTCCAAATCGTTTATCAGAATTTTTATATAAACCTGCTAATTTTTCTCTAAATTCAGCAATATTAGCACCTTTATTAGCTTGACCTTGTGCCTCAGCTTGAGCCCATTCAGGAGAATTTTGTTTAAATTGATCTCTATACATTCTCCAAGTTTCACGTTGAAGTCTCATTCTTTCAGCAGTTTTAAGATATTCCTCGTTAGCTTTATCCAAAAATTCATCTGAACTTTTTAATTTAGATAATTTTTCAGAATCATAAGCTGAAAGTTCATTTGATAATGCTTGTTTATAAGAACCTACTGTTTTTTCTTCTTGTAATCTTTCTGCTTCTTTAGCTTGCTGTTCATTAGTATATGCTGAAGCAACCTTACTAAGCTTAGCTGTTGCAGCCATTTTACCAATACTATCTATCATTTGATTAACACTATTTTGTATTGAGCCCATTAGATAAATACCCCCTTGTTTAATTCGTCATATATATCATATAATGTGTGTGATTCAGTATCTAAATCTTCTAATCTAATAACTTGACCTTTAATAAATGTTCTTTCTGCTTGTTGATACTGTGCAACAGTTCCAACAGCTTGAACTGTCATTGATTGATATGTTAAGAAATTTCTGAATAAATCTTTTTCTTCATCTTTACAATCATATATTTCAATAAATGGGAAGATTTTGTTATTATATGTTAAAGGTGTTACTTTATTTAAGGTATATGGTAATGCTTTAATATTACCTAATTGATATTTAAACATATCTCTACTTAAATTTATTTGTTCAGCTTGTCTTTTAGTTAACATACTATAATCTACTAGACCAGCTGTATATGAAGTAGCTAAACCTGCGATATAACCACCAAATGCTCCGCCTACACCTGCAGCAAGAGCACCGCCTGATGCTGCTGAACTAGCACCATGAAGAGCACCACTAATAACATTCCACATTTCTTGTGTTCTTTCTTGACCTTGAGTAAATTCCATATTTTGAATTTGTCTATCAAATATATTTAAATAATTTTTATTATTTAATTGATATTCTTGCCATGCAGTAGACCAGATAGGAATAGAGAAATCTCCACCACAAATAAGTCCTTTAGCATCATCAAAGTCTTGACCATATAAATTCTTAAAGTTAGGATTAATATGAATGTATGGACTATAAGGCTTTAATGTTATATCTATATTTAGATAATTAACACCGCCATTTTTAGCCACATTAAATTCAAATACACCATTATAGTTAGGACTACATAATCTAACCATTTGAGTTTCATTTTGAACTTTTCTTTCAATTGGATCTTCTGATGATTTTAGTAAAGTTCCAAAACCAGTATAATCGAATGTAAAATTAGCATTTGATATATAAAATATACCAATACCTTTATTAGTTTGAGCATGATCAGCTACTACTGTATATTCATTTGAAAGTAAATTTTCAATAGGATAATGCTGACCTTTTACAATTGGGAAAAAAGGTAATAATTGAATATCTACTAATTCACCTACATTTACATAAGTACCCATAATAGCTTGTAATAATACTTTAGACCAGCTATCAATTAATGTTACAGTATTTTGTCCTATTTTAACTGGTACACTATTATAAGGTATTGCAATAATATTATAATCACTATTTGGAGTTTGTGTTCCAGCAGACCAATCAATACTAATTTCAAAATTAGTAGGATCTGCAACTGGTTGTGGGTCATATGAAAAAGAATATTCAATATTGTCATATTTTACTGCAAATGCATTATCACCCCAGTCTCCAGTTCTTGTTAATGGTGTAGCAGCTATCCATGTTTTCATATTATTTACCATATCACCACTAGTTACATATTTCCATCTTGAATATGGTCTAGCAGTAACATGCACTCTCCATATTTGATTATTACTATCCTTTACAAGAGTGTTATCCCAAGATAAAAATCGGCTTTGTGCTGGAGTAACTTGCGTAAAGTTATTATCAGTTAACACATTTTGTCTTAATGTATTATATTGATCAGCAAAAGCATCTTTTAGCCATGATTTAACATCTGACTCGTCATCATCAAACCAAATATGTTCATGAGAATAAGAAGCACCATTTGTTGTATAAAAATCAAAATTATTATCTTTTTCTATTGCCATTCTCCTTTCAATATGTGATTCACCAATAGTCCATCGCCAATTCCATTCACTAGCATAAGTAACCATTGGTACAATATTAGCTGTATCATATAAATTTCCATTAGTAGCAAATATTGATTGAGTTATTGGTACTCCAATAGTATGATCTTCAATACCAGGTTTTGGATTAACTTTAATAGTTTTAGCAGCTAACCCCTTCTTGAAATAAAGAATATACCAAGCACTATTAGTTCCATCTTTTATCAACTGCTCTGCTTGTTTAATTTGATTAAATGAGAAACCTTCTGTATTATATAATAAAGGGTTATTAACGTTATTTATCATAGCACGTTCTACTACCATAGGTGCGTTAATTACTTTATCATAATTATCTGCAAGACTGTCTCTCTTAAGACTTATTTTATATTGTTTGTTTCTTGTTCTTGAACTATCTGTAACGAACCATCTTGATAATATATTGTGTTCGCTATCAGTGACAAGCATATAGTCAGGTTCCCAACTCTTATCCCAGTTGATTATATGTTCTGTTGTAACACCATCATTAGGATTGAAATTGATAAGTTCCTTCTCCTCGTATGTATATCCCATATAATCTGAAAAATTAACATCATGTTTAATAATTCTGTTAAAATAGTTGTTGTAATTTTTAAATAATACTAATGTTGCCAAGGTGTTCCTCCTTTAAAAGAAGAGAGCTGGATTACTCCAACCCTCGTTATATTATTATTGTGCTGTGTCGTATACAGTAATACAAGCTTCAGAATCTAATGTTTCTAAAGTTGAATGTCCAAATGTTAAATACATATTAGTTGATAAATTCTTAGCGTTCCAGAAATCTGTCCCAATAGAGAATGACTCGAGTACAGGTGGGAGTTTAGTGAATACTTTGCAGATGATCTTTGGTTGCTCAATATATACTTCACCATATAAGAAGTCTGTAGCTGAAGCACCAATAGTCTTAGCAGCAGGAATTTCTGTACCAGCAGCAATGTATACTGTAGCACCAGCAGTACCAAATGGCTTGTATAAGTCTTTAGCAGCACGGATAATACCATTTGCATGATTGTCGCCTGGAGTATAAGCACCAGTGTCTGAATCAATTGGCTTACCAGCAGCTGGAGTTGAAGCACTGAAGCTTGATACATTAGAAGCTGTAATTACAGTACCGAAGTAACGAGAAGGTAATACATCACCAACAAATGAAGCTTCAAGTTTTTCATCATGGAATACAGATGGAAGATCAATCTTCTTTACTGCATTAACATATTTGTTATTCCAAATAATTTTGATATCACCTTCAGAGAATGCTCTTTCAAAACCATTCTTAGTGTAATCATTAGAATAGTCTTTCATATCATCAATAAGGTTAGCCATTGCATAAGCAATATTTTCACCAGCTGAGTTGTCATCAGCTTTAGTGTTGATTTCTAACTCATTGACAGTAGCACCACCATTACAAGTACCGATAAATGTGTTATAAGTCTTGTTAAGGTAAGTTTCCTTACTCTTATTTAATCTTGATTCTAGAGTTGATTGATAATCTACGAAAGCACCTTCAGTACCCCAGGCATTTTTTGATAATATAGCATCTTTGCTAAGTCTTATCTGTTTGAAGACATTGATTGTTAAAGCTTGGGTTTTTGGAGCATCAGGTCTATTTAATGCAAGTAAGTTCGTTGCATCATCTGAATCTTGAACCCAGTCAACTGGTGTTAATACTGGTACATCAGTATAAAGCTTAGTATCTCCGGTATAAACCAGCTTCAACCTTAGCTTCATCAACTAAGTTATAGTTTGCGTTGATATTTCCACCTACGATGTCCTGACTGATAACCATGTTAAATAAAGCTGATTGTATAGCATTGTGATTAAGTTGTCCATTAAAAGTTGCCATTTATATCCTCCGTAATTAAATTATTATTTTCTAGGCATTGCTTGAGACATCAATGTTTTAAATACGAATGGGTTGCCATCTGCTTGATCGATCATATCTTCAATAAGATCCATTTGTTCTTGAATTGTTTCTGCTTCACCATATGCAGCATCTAATTTTGTGCCATCTGGTGTAAATCCATATGATCCAGTCACACATGGGTCACTTCCATATTCTTTAATTGTTGCCTTTCTAAGGTTGACGAAGTTTTGCCAGAACTCTAAATCAGTCTTAAATTTATTATCTGTATATGCTTTGTAATATTCTTCTCTTGGTTTTAAGTCTGCTTGTTCACGTTCTAAAGCGATTTCCTGTCCATTTACAACGGCTTGTAATAGACGGTCTCTATCAGCCTTTAAGGAGTCAAAGTCCTCCTTTCTAACACTATTTTTTTTTATAGCTTCTAAGGCTGCTATATAGTCTGTGTTAGTATCGACTACATTTCCCGTTTCGCTGTTTTGTAAGTTTTCATTTTCTAATTCTGTCATAATATACCTCCGTTACAATTTTTAATACTGTACAAGTGGAACAAAAGCTTTAATAACTTAGAGTCACAACTTCTGTTTAGGATGACGTTCTTCACGGTGTGCCCAGAGCCTAAATTGGAGTTAAAATATAAAGCAAGTCCTCGCTTATATCAGTTATAATAACACAGAGCTGAGCCGTGATGGTCAGATGTGATATTATTTAGCTTTAAGTAATTTTAGTTGCGACTGGAATAATGCCATTGACATTATATCCGCATACATAAAATTACGCTGATCAAATCTATCAAATATCATTTCTACCAATTCTGGATTAAACAATTCATCCAAATAACGTTTCATTGGTATAATAATATTTTTATTAACTGTTTCACCTCTATATTGTCTAATATATTTAGAATCATAAAGACAAAACCATTTCTTTTTATCCATTCTGTCAAATTTAATTAATGCTGTTACCTTATGTATTCTAGTTCTTTTAGGTTTAACTAGACTTAAGTCCTTTTGAAGATTTGTATAATTTGGATCATTTTCAAAATCCACAATATTGCTATTTATTGATTTCCTACGCTTTTCAATATAAGCATCTGATATAGGAACATTCCAAAACATAGCATGTTTTCTTGTTAATTTAACACGTCTATGATTATTTGGATCTGGAATGTAATTGTATAATGCTCCTGTAACAGCAGCACATTCAGATACATTATTTGCTAATAAGAAATTATATACACAATCATAATTTTGAAATCCAGCATCTCTTAAAATAGCTTCACGATATATCTTATATTGTTCTACTGGATCTCCAACTGATTTCCTTTCAATACCATCACTCATCAAGAATTCATCCCAAATTGTGATGATAAATGTTTTAATTTGTTTTCCTTTTTTATCTTTTTTACCAAAGAAATTGCAATCATATAAATTTAAACCTTTGCCTTTTGAACCTGCACTTACAAGTGGATAGAATTCAATTAAAGGTTTTCCGATGATCATAAACCACATTATTTTTACAAGTGATTTCTAAATTATATTTTCCTATTAAATATGGGTCAATAGCTTTTGATGCTTTATTTGCTAACATTGCCTTAATTGAAAGGTCTGTTAATCTAAAATAAAAACATTTCACATTTTCATAACCATATTTTCTTTTTAATATTATTGCTGTTTCTACAGATATTACAGATTTACCAATACCTCTGGTAGCTGTATATACAAAATCTGTAAAACCATGATAAGAAAATACATGATTTGTATTAAGATAAAGTCCTAGCTTAGCTTTATTTTGAGCTTTTATAGCACGCTCAAATGCTAATAATTCTTTTTTTGCTTTACCCATTATTAACTTCCAAAGAATTCAGATGATACCATTAAATTAATATTTTCCCAGCTATATCCTTGGTCACGTAATTCCTTTTGATATGCTGAAATTACATCCCAATTTATACCAATTTCGCCAGTTCTTATTTTAACAAATTCTAATTTTTCACCTGTTCTTGAAAGCATTGCTTTTCTATAAGCAACAGCTTGTTTATAACTTATTTCATATTGCTGTTTCTTTACTATATCGCTAACAATATTTCCTACTGTTTTTCTTTTACCCTCGTCAATTTCTTCAAGACGAGAATTTTTTAATCTATCATACATAGTACTAAATTGTGCTTGTGTTAATTTTTGTTGGAACATTTCTAAGTTTCTAGCTCTATTTGCTTTAGCTCTGGCTCTATATTCTGCTTTATACATTTTATATAATTCAGCCCTCGATAATGAAGGTCTACCTCTTTTATGTCTGTTATTTTTCATAATTTTCAACTCCTAACTTTATAATATAATCGTTATTATCAAAACAATATTTAATTGCTTCACAGTGTCTATTATAAATATCACCCCAAACCCATTCATTTCTTGGTTTAATTCTGTCTAATACAGTTTCACCACGAACTACTGGATAATATTTACCATTTTCAATAAATTCATAAGAGCCACCAGATTTGAATCTGATTTTACAATTTTGATGATCTACAGCCCATTGTGTCAAATTTGGGCCCTCACCTTGACCATGATAAACTCTACCTTTATTACGTTTATCTACAGCCCAGATACCGTCAGTATTAAATGCTAATACTTCAAATCCAGCTTTATCTAATCTAGCTGCTAATTCACGAACCTTTTTATTATTTCTATTAATAGCGTCTCTTGATAATACTGCATATTTAGCACCACAGCAAGGTACACTTTGCATATAACCAATTGAAGCAACTAAAATTTGCTTATAAACTGGATTAATCTTTCTGTTTTTATATAATTCTTCCATTACTGGTCTAAATTCTGGATGTGTTTCAACTAATCCAGAAGGAAATGCTGAATGGAAATCAACATGAAATGCATTATTAATTATTAAATCCTTATTAATTGGATTTTCCAATTTAATAATATACTTTTCAATTTCTTGTTTAATTTCAGCGCCATTATCAACTTTGTAAGAATCAATATCAACATTGTGTTTTTTACAAACCTTTTTAAGTTCCATAAAGCACTTATAACCAGGTTTAACATCATCTTGTTGTTCTTTTCTAACATTACGTAATAATATTTTATACATACCACTACTATCTAAAATTACTAATGTTGTTGTTGAATTTGTTTTCCAAATACCATATGCAGGAGTAATAGTTTTATTACTAATATTACCTTTAGGTGTTTTTATAATTTCGCTATATTTTTTCTTTCTAGCTTTTCTTAATAAATCGTTGTATAAATCAATTCCTTCAGAATATGTAAATTCATTACAAGGAATTAATTGGAATGAAATATTCCATTTTAATTTTGCTTTTCTCAATTTTATCATAAAATTACCTCTCTTTTTAACTAACCTCCAGCAACTAACAGGCATGCCATTGCTAGAAGTTAGTTGTAAGAAGGAAAATATGAAAAAACTTTCTATAGTACTAAATATAAATATATAGTACTTAATAAATTGTTATTACTATTTTTAAGTTTTCCGCAGTTTTTTATTCAGCACTTCTAGTTGGATGTGAAATTGGAATATTGTGAGTTGCTTTATATTGATCAATTAATTGAATTGCCATAGCTTTTGTACAACCAATTGGAACTTCAATACCAAGTTTTTGCATATATTTAACTTGTCCAATTGATGCAGATTCAATTTGTTGTGTTTCTTCTGGATTTCTTAATTCTGTGTTAGGTGCTGATACCTTTTTAGATTTCTTTTCTACTTCATCAATATCTTTAATAAGATATATAATTGATTTTTTAATTAATGCAATGTCATCTTCTGATGTTGCTACTCCTTCAACACTTAAATTTTCATTTTTGTAAGTAATTTTAATTTCCATAATAACTCCTTATTTTTTAATTTATATATTCATAATGGTAGCCTTTAATAGCCCAACCATTTAAAACATTTTTTTTAAAATGATGTCTAATATTTAAATCATAATTTGGAATACTTGAAATAGTATTATATATAATACCAGTTTCAATACAACGCACCTTTTTATTAGTAAATGTATTTCTACTATTTTCAATATGTGTTACCCATCTTAAATTTTGAACTCGATTATCATTTCTTTTTCGATTTATATGATCTACTTCTGGCTTATTTTCAGGATTAGGTACAAACAATTCTGCAACTAATCTGTGAACTTTATAATGTTTATTTTTATATTTAATTGTTGGATATCCATCTGGAGTTGTATATACATCTCTGCCTCTTACATTTCCTAAATTTGATATATAAATAGGTTCAATGTCTCTTTCCATACCTCTACAAGTTGTAATAGTATATCCGTTCTTTCCACATTTTCCAAATTTCCTTAACTCTCATAGTTTCCTCCAGTTAATTCTATTAATAATCTTATATTAGTATCAAATGTATTATAACATTCTTCAATTTCGTATAATTCAATTTTATATAGCTCTTTATCAACATCCGTAAATAAAGGGCTAGCTATAATATTTTTATATTTAAGCATTAATTGATAAAGATATTTGCATGCATTTATTTTTGCAGTAAGAAGTCCATGATCCATTATTCTCTCCAATTAGCGCCTGGTTCATAATATGCTTCTGCATTATCTCTGAATGTATATTCAAATATAATTTCGTCATGATTATGTTTTAATCTAGTATATGAGCCTGGTTTTTCAATTAATCTTAAATAATCTGTAGCAGGATCGCCTGTACTAATCAAATAGTTCTTATAAGCATCAGAATTTTTAAATATAACTCTGTAGTATTTATCATCTTCTACAATTAAATTGTGCTTTTCATTTTGTAAATGTTTCAAATATTTACCTTTGATTGCCCATTTATTAGGTTTAAAGCTTCTGCAAATATAAGTTTTGTTTAAAATATCCATATTATTCCTCCATTTATAATATTTTGTTACTATTCTTTTTTTCCCATAAAAGTTTAAAATTTTTCTTTTAAAAAGTGTAATGAACTCCATAAACAAAGATTTGATGCCTTAAATTATCCTTCTCTTATTTCTTTGTAATCTTATAATACTTTGCATTATTGTTTAATATAGATTTAGCAGCTGATAATTTTATTAGTTTATTATATGTAATATTGTGATATCCCATATGAATGAAGTTAAAGGATTGCTTTCCATTATCAAATGTACCCTCTGCAATTATCTTTAAATCATTGTCAAATAGTTGTACAATAAAACTACCAGTTTTATGAACTTTCTTTGGCTTATTTATTTTTGTTAAAGCCCATTTTATCATGTCTTCATGTCTAATTGTTGTCATAATCACCTCTCTTAATTATTTCAGCCCAAAATGAATAGTCTGAGTTTCTAAATTTCTTACTGTTGATTAATCTTAATAAATCTAAATGAGTACCAAACCAATTGAGATTAATCAGAGCTGCCATTTCTTCTAGTGTTGCTTCAAAACAATCACCATCACTTTTCTTTTGCCATACAATTGTTCTTACCATATTTTACCTCTCATGCTCTGGATTAAGGATTAGAGCTAACCATACAATGTATAATTTTATGTTCTGTACATTTTAAAAGTTTAAAATTTTCACAATATATATTATTAATATTTTGTTATTACTTCATTTGTGATAAACTTTTAAATTTAAACTTTTAAAATTTAGGGAATATGTATCGGAGATCCCTCTCCTCTAGGGACTCCTCTCCCTCCCTCCCTTCTGAGTCCTTCGTCT
>Ga0247609_10004378_pt1 | contig 14066 bp, 9 predicted proteins | sample 172DNAGHGlowgp2_FD_193487 | JGI IMG/M metagenome (GOLD analysis project Ga0247609, IMG submission 193487) | Sheep rumen microbial communities from Palmerston North, Manawatu-Wanganui, New Zealand - 1728 DNA GHGlow gp2 | ecosystem: Host-associated > Mammals > Digestive system > Stomach > Rumen ...
GTGTTGTTTGTACTGGATCTTCCTTTGCAACAGATTCTCTACAAGCGAGAATCACTGATGAATACAAAGAGTGGTTAGAAACAGAAGATAAGAGTGGGTTTGATATGCCACTTAGCTATTCTGTTGATTTAAGTGATAGCACACTAACTGAATATATAAATAATAAAGACAATCAAATTGTTGATAATGGTTATATTGACATTAAAGATTTAGTAAATGGATTGAATGAGTATGAAACATTTAATACATTAGATCAAGTTTCTGCTTCTAAATATGACTCTTATTACAATATGAATTCTGTATTAAATATTAGAGTAGAAAACCAGGGGAATACAACAGAGTGTTGGGCTTTTTCAATTTGTAAAGCTTTAGAAACAAACATTGCACTTACAAATTATAATACTACATTGGAAAACTACTCAGAAAGACACATGGATTATGCTACCTCTCAGTCTTTTAAAGATGGAGCTAATCCTAAAGGTCTATCTAGACAAGTAAGTGCAGGTGGATTGCCAATCTCTGCTTTAGCTTATTTAACAAATGGACAAGGAGCTGTCCTAGAGTCAGCTATGCCATTTGAAGACAATGTAAATAAAATTGCTTTAAGTGAAATTGATAAGCCAGTTGCAAGAATTGTAACTGATTATACAATTTTTCCTAATATAAAGAAATCTTATGAGCGCGATTCAAGAGGTAATACAACAAGAGTAATATATAAAGACGCTAATGGTAGTATCTATACACCGGATGAAGTCGCTGCAATAAGATTACAAGTTAAGGATCACCTTATCAAATATGGCGCAGTTACAACGATGACTTGTGCTAATAGAGCTGAGTTCTATAATGGAAATAATCCGCGTTCATCATCAGCATATAATTGTAATAATGTTAATGTCAAAAGAGATCATGCAGTTACAATCATAGGTTGGGATGATACATACTCAAGATATAACTTCGCTGATGGAGCTAGACCATCTACAGATGGTGCTTACATATGTTTAAATTCATATGGACCAAATAGCTTTGATAATGGATATTTATATATTTCATATGAAGATTTTATTGTCGAAGATGAAATGTATGGTATTGAAGGTACATCAAGAGTTGATTATGACAAAATATATCAATATGACTTTTTTGGCGGTATTTTCCAATTAGGAACAAAAGATCAAGGATTAGGATATATAGGAGCTGTTTATCAGAGGGATAGCTCTCAAAAAGATATCTTAAATAGTGTAGGTGTTCAACTTGCTACAAATGCAAAAGTGGAAATATATGTTAATCCATATGACGGAAATATGAACATTTCTAATTTAGTTAAAATTGGTTCAAGTAATGGTTATTTGCCAGCAGGATATCATAGAATACCTGTAAATCAAACTGAATTAAAAGGTTCAGAATTTGCTATTGTGGTAAAACAGATTTCTGAAGACGGAACATTCTATTTCCAAATAGAAACTAAAGTAGATAATACTGCTTATTCAGTAGTATCATCAGAAGGAAACAGTTATTATTCATTAGATGGCGTTACATTTAACAACATCGGAAACACAGAGGTTTCAGGAATAAATACGAAGAGTTCAGACGTTTGTATTAAAGCGTTTACTACATCTTCTACTAACCCAACGACTCCAGATGAACCAACAGTTCCAGATGAACCAACAGTTCCAGATGAACCAACAGTTCCGGATGAACCAACAGTTCCAGACGAGCCAACGGTTCCAGACGAACCAACGGTTCCAGATGAGCCAGTGGTGCCTGAAAAACCAACAGAAGAAAAATACTTTAGATCAAGTGTATATAAAATAAAGAGTGATAATATATATAATGTGTCTTATGGAACTAGTATTCAAGACTTTTATAACAATATAAGTACAAATGTTAGTTCAAAGATATTTGATAAAGACGGAAAAGAAATTGTAAATTCTAATGACATAATTAAAACAGGCTATAAAATAAGGTTAAGTACTTATGATGAATTTACAATTGTTGTAAGAGGCGATATTAACCAAGATGGTAATTTGACACTTACAGACTTTTCTAAATTAATCGCACATTATAATGAGAATGCAGGACATGAATTGACTGGAAACAGTCTGTTAGCGGCAGATATGAATTTTGATGGAAGAGTTTCATTAACAGACGTGTCTCAAATGGTAATCTTGTATAACTCAATATAATGTAAAAAATGTAAACAAAATGTTATACAAAAAAGATACAAAACTCTTGATTTTTAACAAAAAAACTATTATACTTTAGGAAAGGAGTGTTCAAATGAAAAGAAGAGTATTAAAAGTTGCTATTATAGCCATGTTATTAGTTTTAGTTTATACTACTATAGTTAGTGCTTATAGTTACATCGTTACTATAACACCAAGTAGTACAACTGTTGCTGAGTCAACAGAATTTAATGTTAAAGTATCAGTATCAAATCTTGATGTTGGAACAAACGGAATCAATGCTTTAAGTGGTTACTTAAAGTATGATGATGAAGTATTCGAAACAATTAGTGCTTCAAGTATAGAAGGTGCTAAAGGTTGGTCACTTCAAGGATATGATACAGAAAAAGGAAAAGTAACATTTGCAAAAACAACATTTGTTAAATCAGATGAAGATGTTTTCAATATTGCATTTAAAACAAAAGCAGGAACATCTGGAAAATCTGGTATAATCAGTTTCACACAAATTCAAGCATCAAACAGTGAAGGTGAGATATCAGCTACAGACGTTTCTACAACAATTACAGTTGGAACAGCTAGTGAAAATGTAGCAAATGCAGCAAATTCAAATAGCAATGCAATAAGAGCTAACATCACAGCAAATACATCTGGAAATTCAATAACAGCAAATGTAACAAATGCTAATACAAATGCAATTAAAACAAATACAAACACAACTAACACTAATACTAGAACAAACGCAAATACAAACAGTAATACTAACACAAATTCAATTTCATCATATGTTAATGCAATGAATTCTACAACAGATGATATTCCATATACTGGAGTTGAAGATACAGTTATGTACATTATATTTGGTGTAATTGTTATAGCAGCTATTTCATATATTAGATTTGAAAGAATCAATAAAGACTTAAGAAAATAATACAAAAATGAAATTGTAAAAAGGCAATCTATTTAGGTTGCCTTTTTTTGTGCGAATTTTATTTTTATTTAAATAAAAAACTTTTAAAATTGACTTTAATAATATATAATGATTGAGACAATAGATAAAGGATGTTTATTAAATGAAATTAATTATTACTGAGAAGAAATCTGTTGCAGAAGAATTTGCAAAAGCACTTAAAATTAATTCTAACAAGAAGAATGGATATATGGAATCAAGTGACTGGATTATCACATGGTGCCAAGGTCATTTGGTGACAATGAGTTACCCAGAAGCATATGATGAAAAATTAAAGCAATGGACATTAGATACATTACCATTTTTGCCAAAAGAATATAAGTACGAAATTATTCCAGGAAGTACAGCTAGACAGTTTGAGATAATTAAAGGATTACTGCAGAGAGAAGATGTTACTGAAATATACAATGCTGGAGACTCTGGACGTGAAGGAGAGTATATCCAAAGATTAGTGTTTATGATGGCAAATCCAAATCCAAAGGCTACATATAAAAGAGTATGGATAGATTCACAGACAGAAGAAGAGATACAAAGAGGAATTAGAGAAGCAAAAAATATGAGTGAATATGATAGCTTATCTGATTCAGCATATTTAAGAGCAAAAGAAGATTATTTGATAGGAATTAACTTTAGTAGATTACTATCAATTATTTTTGGTAGAAGAGCAGCCAAAGAAGCTGAAGAAGATAAAATATCTATTGCAGTAGGAAGAGTAATGACTTGTGTTCTTGGAATGGTTGTTTCAAGAGAAAGAGAAATAAGGAATTTTGTTAAGACAAAGTACTATAGAATTATTGGTACATTTGGCGATGCAGAATCTTCTTTTAAGGCTGAGTGGAAAGTAAATGAAAAATCTAAAGTTTTCGAATCACCAGCTTTATATAATGAATCAGGATTTAAGAAGAAAGAAGATGCTGAAAAGTTTATTTTAAGCTTAAAGGACAAAATAGCAAAAGTTATAGAGATAAAGAAGAATAAACAAAAAGAAAATGCACCATTGCTTTTTAATTTAGCAGAAATTCAAAACGAATGCACCAAATTATTTAAAATAAAACCTGATGAAACACTTGAAATTATTCAAGAATTGTATGAAAAGAAGTTGGTTACATATCCTAGAACTGATGCTAGAGTTTTATCAACTGCCATTGCTAAAGAGATAGGAAAAAACTTAAACGGGTTGTATAAGAACTTTAAAGATGAAGAAGTTCATGGTTATATAGCTAAAATGGTAGAAGAGAAGTATTCAACTAAGCTTGAAAAGACTAAATACGTAAATGATAGTAAAATAACTGATCACTATGCCATAATTCCAACAGGTCAAGGATTTGAAAATTATGATAAATTAACAGATCTTAAAAAGGAAGTATATAAAGTAATAGCAAAAAGATTTATAGCTATTTTTTATCCTCCAGCTGAATACAATAAGGTAAATATTACAGTTGGAGTTGAGAATGAACTTTTTTATGCAAGTGGTAAAGTTTGTATAAAGCAAGGATACTTGGAAGTATTAAAAAATAAGGTTAAAAAAGATGAAGATGATACAGGTTCAAACCTAGAGATATTATCTAACCTTAAGAAAAATCAAGAAGTTAATGTAATAACATATGAAACAAAAGATTCAGAAACTTCACCACCTTCAAGATACACTTCTGGAGGTATGATTCTTGCAATGGAGAATGCTGGAAAGTTAATTGAAGATGAAGAATTGAGAGAGCAAATTAAAGGTGCTGGAATAGGAACGAGTGCAACAAGAGGCGGCATTATTCAAAAACTTGAGAGGATCAAGTATATAGAAATTAATAGTAAGACTCAGATAATTACACCAACGAAAAAAGGTGAAGTAATATATGATGTAGTACGTAAATCTATTCCTGACATGTTAAATCCTGAATTAACAGCCAGTTGGGAAAAAGGATTAGAAATGGTTGCGAAAAAGGAAATAGAACCACAGATATTTATGGAAAAGCTTGAAAAATATATTTCATCTAAGGTTAATAAATTGGTAATAAGATAATATATAATAGTAGAAATTAAGACAAATTTGTGATAGAATGACTTAAACTAATGAGAAGTGGAGGTGAGGATCTTGGAAGATGATGAATTTCTTGGCATCAAAATAAAAAAGAGAGCAGAACCTGCTAAGAAAAAAAAGAAAAGCAAAAGCAAATTCTTTGTAAAAAAAGTAAAAAAACAAGAATCATCTGAGCAAGAGAAAAAACACCATAATATTAATCCTGTAATAGTAGTTATAATTGTTATAGGTGTAATATTACTAGTATTAAACTCACCGATTTTTAAAATAAAGACAATTAAAGTAATTAATAATTCAGAGTTATCAACTGAAAAAATTATCGAAATCTCAGGATTAACAGAAGGAATGAATCTGTTTAGGATTAATAAGCTACATAGAATTAGAACTCTAGAATCTAATCCTTATATACTAGATGCTAAAATTTCAAGAAAACTACCTTCTGAATTAATAATTACAGTTAAAGAAAGAGTTCCTACATATTTATTACAATTTGCTGATAGTTATGTGTATATTAATAACCAAGGTTATATACTAGAAATATCTAGTAAACCTAGGGATATTCCAACAATAGTAGGATTTACAACGGATTTAAGCAACATTGTTGAGGGCGGAAGAATCGATGTCGAAGATTTAAAATTGCTAAATACAGTAATTAAAATTTATGAGACGTGCAAAGACAATGATTTAGGACAGTATATTAGTAAAATAGACGTATCAAATACAAAAGATTATATGATTACTATGGATGAACTTGGAAAAGTTGTTTATATTGGAGATGGGTCTGAATTAAATACGAGAATTATATATTTAAAAGCAATATTAGATGCAAATGAAAATATACCAGGAACAATCTTCTTGGATATAGATTTAAATACTCAGAAAGTATATTTTAGACCTAATACATAAATGGGAGGAACAAAATGAAAGACAAGATTAACGAAAAATATGTTGTACCACTAATTCTAGGTATAATGTGTTGCTTTTTAACAGCTGGTATAGTGCTTCAGATAAAAACAGTTAATAATAGTACAACAACTGTTGGAAAAACACAAATAGAAAATGAGTTAAGAGATAGTTTGTTAAGATGGAATGAAAAACAAGAAAATGCATCAAAGAATTTAGCTAAAAAAGAAAAAGAACTTGAAAAGCTAAGAGATAATGTAGCTGCATCTTCTGGATCATCATCAAATTTGGCAGATAAATTAACTCAGTATGATGCTTTACTAGGATACACAGATGTTGTAGGTAAAGGAATAGTAATAACATTAAAGGATGGAGATCCTTCAAAGATTAAAGGTGTTGCAACAGAATATATTGTTCATGATATAGATATTGTACAAGTAATAAATGCTTTAAAAAATGTTGGGGCAGAAGCAATTAGTGTTAATGGTCAAAGAATTACAAGTAGATCTTCAGTTTCATGTGTTGGAAACGTTATTATGATTGATGGACAAAAACTTGGTAGTCCATTTGTAATTAAAGCTATTGGTTCACCACAATACTTGTATTCATCACTTAAGATGCCAGGAGGATATTTATCATTACTAGAAAATTGGGGTGTGCAAGTTAAAGTAGAACAAGTTGAAAGTGATACGGTAGAGATTCCAAAGTATACTGGAACATACTCTATGGATTATATAGCAAAAGGTGAGTAAGAGGTGAATGAATATGGAGAAAGGTAAATTAACGATAGTAATTTCAGTTGGTATTACTGCACTAATTCTTTCTACAGTATTGTTTACTCAATTCAAGACTGTAGATCAAACAGATATAACAGCATTAGAAACAATGAGAGAGACAGAATTAAGACAATTAATACTAAATGCAAAAAATAAATATGAAGAAGTTGAAACAAAGATAGCTGAGGTTGATGCCAAGATAAATGAATATAGACAAGAACTAAACAATGATGAAAATAGTTTAAATCTTCTTGAAAACGAAGTTAAAGAAGCTGAAGCAACATTAGGTTATTCTGAAGTTCACGGCCCAGGAATTGTGGTTTCATTAAGTGATAGTGATATATATAATATTGAAAGTTATGAGATTTTAAAATTAATAAATGAGTTAAATGCTGCTGGTGCAGAGGCAATTTCTGTAAATGATGAAAGAGTCATTTCATCAACGGATGTAGCTCTAATTAATAACCAAATTATTCTTGTAAATTCTGCTAAAATATCAGGACCATATACAATAAAGGCGATTGGAAATGGTGAAGCGATGGAAAAAGAACTAACGATAAAAGGTGGATATGTTGATGAGGTTAAGGCATTTCAAAAGAATGTTTCTTATGAATTACAAGATAATATAGTAATTCCAGCATATGATGGAGAAAAAATCGAATTTAAATATGCAAAAAATGTTGAAAGCATAGAAGAGTAGGAGGAAAGTTATGATTTACATTTCAATTATTATAGGATGCCTTTTAGGAGCAGTTATAGGACTAAATGCACCAGTTATTTCATATACATATTCAAGTTATTTATCAATTGCAATTATAGCAGCATTAGACACTGTATTTGGTGGAATTGCAGCAGTATTAAAAGGAAATTTTGATTTGAAAATATTTTTAACAGGTTTCTTTGGAAATTCAATTCTATCAATTGCACTTACTTATCTTGGAAACAGATTAAATGTTGATATTTATTTAGCTGCAATTGTTGTATTTGTTGGAAGAATGTTTACAAATTTAGCTATAATCAGAAGATATTATTTAGATAAATATGTAAGCTTTGTAGAAAACAAAAAGAAAGCAAAAGAAGCAAAAGAAAAAGAAGAAACAGCATAAAAAGCCTAGCTTTTATAATATTGATGTACGAAAGAATGAAATAAGGATTTATTTCATTCTTTTTTTAAAAATTCTTGAATCTGAATAGAAAAAGATGTATTATATTTTCATGCTCAAAATTGTTTAAAAAATTAACATTTTTATTACAGTTTAATTACAAAAATATGTCAATTTGACTTGACTTTTTATATGAAATGTAATATTCTTATCGCATAGGTATTTTTCTATTAAAAGAAATTAATAAAGTGGAGGAATTAACTTTGGCTATAGGGGACGTAATTGTTGGTATTGATATTGGAACGTCTAAAGTTAGTACTTTCGTCGGTGAGGTAAATAATTTCAATCAAATTGAAATTTTGTGCAGCACAAGTAGTAAATGCCAAGGAATACAAAAAGGTAAAATAGTTGATGAAGAAGCCTTAGCAAATGCAATTGGTAAGACAATTGATGAAGTTGAGGATATATCTAATCTTCAAGTAAATTCAGCATATACTACAATACCGGGAAAATATATAACAATAGTCCAAAACAGTATCGTAAAAGACACAAAGGATAAGTTTTCTGGAATAACAATTAAAGATGTCGCTTCAGCAATTATACAAGTAAGAGACGTAGAGATCCCAGATGATAAGATTTTAATAGATGTTGTGCCAGACAAGTTTATACTAGAAGATGGTAAAGCAGTTGAAGATCCTGTAGGCAAATTTAGTAGTAACTTTACTTTAACTGCACAAATTATATTGGCAGAAAAAGACTATATAAGACAATTAACTTCAGTATTCAAAAAGGCTGGAATTGAAATTGACGGAGTTGTGCCAATAACATTAGCAGAAAGAAATCTAGTATTAGACACTAACGAATTAAATGATAATGTTATGATATTAGATATCGGAGCTGGCAATACTGAAATAGGAATATTTAATGGTTCAACATATGTATACACTAATACAATTTCACTAGGTGGAGATAACATTACAAGTGATATAGCATATGTGCTTAATATTTCTAAGGAAGAAGCAGATAAATTAAAGCGTCAATATGGATTAGCTTTGAGGTCATTTATTGATAATGATAACAATATAGTCCTAAATACTTTTCAAGATCCTACACAGAAAAATGTTACTATAAAGAGTTCAGAGTTAGTTGAAATTATTGAAGCTAGAATAGAAGAAATATTTACATTAGTAAACAAAGATATAACTTCTCACGGAGTAAAGAACAATATAAATAATGTTATTTTAACTGGAGAAGGTATTACAAATATAAATAAGAGTGATATGGCAGGAAAAATTATTTTAAATATACCTGTTAAAATATCTACTGGTAGATTAATAAGTACCGTAAAGTCTAGTTACAGAGTATGCTATTCATTAGTAAGATACATTGCAGCAAGACCTTATGCAAAGACGGTATCAAGTAGTGTTCAAACAAAAACTGAAAAGAACATGGTGAAAACAATATTAGGAAAGATTAGAGATTTTTTCTATACCTAAAAATAGTTATTAATTTTAAATATTTATATATAAAATATGAAGGAGGATTTAACCCTTATGATAATGGACGATAATGATTATGATTACATGATGGATGGAACAGCAACAATCAAAGTTATAGGTGTTGGAGGAGCAGGAAACAATGCCGTAAATAGAATGATTGAAGCTGGAATAAAGAACGTTGAGTTTGTAGCTGTTAACACTGACAGACAAGCATTAAATGGATCAAAAGCTAGTTCAAAAATTCAAATAGGCGAAAAATTAACAAGAGGTTTAGGAGCTGGTGCAAATCCTGATATCGGAACACAAGCTGCAGAAGAATCAAAAGCTGAAATTGCTGAAGCATTAAAAGGCGCAGACATGGTATTCGTTACAGCTGGTATGGGTGGAGGAACAGGTACAGGTGCTGCTCCAATAGTTGCCGCTACAGCAAAAGAGTTAGGAATTTTAACAATAGGTGTTGTTACAAAACCATTCACATTTGAAGGTAAAAAGAGACTAGCTCAAGCAGAACGTGGTATAGCTAGCTTAAAGGGCAAAGTAGATTCATTAGTTGTAATTCCAAATGATAAATTATTACAAGTTATCGACAGAAAAACATCAATGGTTGAAGCATTTAGAATGGCAGACGATGTTTTAAGACAAGGTGTTCAAGGTATTTCAGATTTAATCTCACTACCAGGACAAATTAACTTAGACTTTGCTGACGTTAGAACAATAATGTTAAATCAAGGTATGGCTCACATGGGTATCGGTACAGCTAGTGGTGAAAACAGAGCAGAAGATGCTGCAAAACAAGCTATTCAAAGTCCATTATTGGAAACATCTATTGAAGGTGCAAGAGGTATTATTATAAATATTACTGGTGGTTCAGATGTTGGATTACATGAAGCTAATACTGCTGCTGAGTTAATTCAAAGAAGTGCTGATCCAGAAGCTAACATTATATTTGGTACTGTAATAGATGACTCTCTAGGCGATGAGATTCAAATTACAGTTATTGCAACAGGATTTGAGAAAGAAGAAGAAAGAAAATCAACATCTCCATATGATAGCATAGTAGCTGATACATGGAGAAAGAGAAGTGCTAGTCAAATTTCTAGTGTTTCTCCAGTAACTGATAACAGTGGAGATTTAGATATTCCAACATTCTTAAGAAAGAAAAAATAATTAAATATATATAAATATATGAAAAAGCTTATCAATAGGATAGGCTTTTTCTTTTTATTACATTTTAATTAAAAACGTTGTATAAAAAATTTATTATAGATATAATTATGTTGATATATTTTAATTTTTAATATATTAATAATTAGTTATCGGAGGTACTACATTGGACTCAAAAGAAACAAATGAAAAAAATCTAAAAGATGAAAATAACAAAGAAGTAAAACCAGTAGAAGGAAAGAAAGAAGAAGTAAAAAAAGCAAGTGGTGTGAACCAAATATTGTCAGGGAATAATGCAAAACCAAAACCTAAAAAGCCAGTAGCACAAGAACCAGAAAATGAAGTGATTTCTGACTTCGAAGACGACGACACACTTCCTACTGATGATGTGGAGGATAATGTAATTCCACCAATTGATGATGATGACTTTGAAGTGGATTTTGATGACGATATTCCAGGACTAGATGATGATGTAGTTGATGATTTTGATGATGACGATGATGAAGTACCAGGATTAGATGATGACGATGATGAAGTCCTAGAAGAAACTGAAGATGTTATACCAGAAGTAGAGGAGGAAGATGAAGAAGATGAAGACTTAATTCCAGGTATAACAGATGAAATAGATGATGATATGATTCCAGGTGTAACAGAAACAGATGAAGAAGATGATGATGTAATACCAGGATTGGAAGATGAATCAGATGACGATATGATTCCTGGTGTAACACCAACAGAAGAAGTTGAAGATGATACAATTCCAGGATTAGAAGATGAATCAGACGACGATATGATTCCAGGTGTAACACCAACAGAAGAAGTTGAAGACGATACAATACCTGGATTAGAAGATGATTCAGACGACGATATGATTCCAGGTGTAACACCAACAGATGAAGTTGAGGATGATACAATACCAGGATTAGAAGATGAATCAGATGATGATATGATTCCAGGTGTAACAGAGGCAGAAGAAGTAGAAGATGACACAATCCCTGGTTTAGAAGACGAAGCAGATGACGACATGATTCCAGGTGTAACACCAACAGATGAAGTTGAGGATGATACAATACCAGGATTAGAAGATGAATCAGACAACGATATGATTCCTGGTGTAACACCAACAGATGATGTAGAAGACGACACAATACCAGGATTAGAAGATGAATCAGATGATGATATGATTCCTGGTGTTACTGAGACAGAAGAAGCAGAAGATGACACAATCCCAGGTTTAGAAGATGATTCAGATGATGATATGATTCCAGGTGTAACACCAACAGAAGAAGTTGATGATGATACAATACCAGGATTAGAAGATGAATCAGATGACGATATGATTCCAGGTGTAACACCAACAGATGATGTAGAAGATGACACAATTCCAGGTTTAGAAGATGATTCAGATGATGATATGATTCCAGGTGTAACACCAACAGAAGAAGTAGAAGATGACACAATCCCAGGATTAGAAGATGATTCAGACGATGATATGATTCCAGGTGTAACACCAACAGAAGAAGTTGAAGACGATACAATCCTAGGTTTAGAAGATGATTCAAATGATGATATGATCCCAGGAGTAACAGAAATAGCTGAAGAAGATGATGATGTAATACCAGGTTTAGAAGATGAATCAGACGATGATATGATTCCAGGAGTAACAGAAACAACTGAAGAAGATGATTCAGATGATGATATGATCCCAGGAGTAACAGAAACAGCTGAAGCAGATGATGATGTAATACCAGGATTAGAAGATGATTCAGACGATGATATGATTCCAGGTGTAACAGAGACAGAAGAAGGAGAAGATGATACAATTCCAGGATTAGAAGATGAATCAGATGATGACATGATTCCAGGAGTAACAGAAACAGCTGAAGCAGAAGATGACACAATCCCAGGATTAGAAGATGAATCAGACGATGATATGATACCAGGTGTAACTGAGGCAGAAGAAGTAGAAGATGATACAATCCCAGGATTAGAAGATGAATCAGATGATGACATGATTCCGGGAGTAACAGAGACAGAAGAAGTAGAGGACGACACAATCCCAGGACTAGAAAATGAATCAGATGATGATACGATTTCAGAAGAGGAAGTTAATGATGAAGAAAAAGCTCCAGAAGATGTTGAAGAAGATGATGAAGAAATAGAAGCTGGAGAAGAATTCTTAGAAAATCTTGAAGAAGTTAGTGATACTGCAGCCGTTGAAAAAGAAAAAAATAAAAAAGAATCAGATGATGATGAACCAAAATTTAAGGTTATTAAAACTAATACTTTTGACGACGAAGATGCAGACGACATTATAGATGGTGTTGATATACCAGATGAGGATGAAGTAGACTTTGGTAATGAAGAAGAATTATCAGAAGAAGAATTAAAAGCTATTCAAGAGGAAGCTAATGCAGAAGATGAAGATGACTATGTTAGCTATGAAGATCTTTATGGTAGTGATGAGCCAGAAGAAGAGGAAGAAGACGATGACGATGATGACGAACCAGAAGAAAAAGAAAGCATTTATCCAGATGAGTTAATAGACTTAGAACTAGAATGTATCTATATTGGTTTGTTATTCAATAACCCAAAAGCTATGTCAAGATTCTATCTATTATATGAAGATTGTAGATTCTCTGATGATGAACTTACAAATCTATATAAGATAGTATTATTTAGAGATGGTGAGCAATATGCACCAGCTAAAGCTAAGATAAATACCAACTTCCAAGAGAAACTCCAAATACATATGAGTTAAAGTTGAAAGTAAGAAGAATAGCTGCTTCAAAAGATTATAATTTAGAGAATGTATACACCGAGTTAAAGAAATTATTTATATTAAAGAAAAACTATGTAGTAGCTGCTACATCTAAGATACAAGAAAAAATAGTTGAAATTACTAAATATGAATTATATAGTGAAATGACAGTTGAAGAAGTTGAGAGTGCTCTAGAACAAATCACTGTAACAACAGGTTTAACACAAGGAAGATTAAACGAAGGAGCAACAGAATTCTTACTTGCTGGAGATAATGAACTTTCAAATGGTCTTTCAATTCCATTCCCAATACTATCTACTGTATTCAAGGGATTAAGAAGAGGAGAGACAATGTGCTATGCAATGCCTTCAAACTCTGGTAAATCAAGATTTACGATTAACTTAGCTGCTTATATTTCATTCATACATAAAGAAAAGGTATTGATTATCTCTAACGAGATGGCAGAAGATAAAATGAAATTATGTATGATAACAACTATTGTTAACAACCCAGAGATTCAAAAAATACATGGACAAGAAGTATCTGTTACTGAAAGTGAGTTGCTAGAATTAAAGTTTAAGCCAGATAAAGGAAAGAAAGTTAAATGCGATGAAAATGGCTACATCTTGAGAAAAGATGGAGAAAGCCAAGAAGAATACGTCGAGAGATTAAAGAAAAACT
>Ga0247609_10004380_pt1 | contig 14061 bp, 11 predicted proteins | sample 172DNAGHGlowgp2_FD_193487 | JGI IMG/M metagenome (GOLD analysis project Ga0247609, IMG submission 193487) | Sheep rumen microbial communities from Palmerston North, Manawatu-Wanganui, New Zealand - 1728 DNA GHGlow gp2 | ecosystem: Host-associated > Mammals > Digestive system > Stomach > Rumen ...
CACATAGGAAGGAGAATTGGCTCAAAAATGGGTCTAATTAGTTTTATTGTCTAACTAATAATAGTTAGGTAGTATAACTAATAATAGTAAATCAATTAGACAAACAAACTAATTAGTAAACAAATAGTATAACTGTAACTAAACTGTAACTAATAAGACAATAAACTGTATAACTGTAACTAAACTGTAACTAATCGTTATGCAATATGCACAACTGTTCATATTAGCAATAGCTAACTGAACAAATTTTTGAGTCTTAAAATGTAACCTTTATGTAACTATAATATGTTCAATATATACAAACACATATAACATAACAATACCATATATGTACAATTTTCACAAAATTTTTGGTGAAAACGTTTCCAATTTCAAAAAAGGGTATTGACAAAAAATCAATCCTGTGATATACTGACTACAATGTCCGAGACGGGCAGAGAGAGGAGAACGGAAAACAACCGAATACGTGGAGCGCCTGAGGGCTGATAGAACCCAATGACGGCAACCCACACAGTCACCATTAAAACGCAATAGGCCACGTAACAGGCTACTACAATATGTACGGCTGTACCCTACAGCACCGCTTGAATAAGGGGAAGACGGAACGAGAAGGCCCAAACATTTGGGTCACTTTCATTAGCTAAAGCAATTCAGAACAAGACCCAAATTTGGGTCATAGGAGAAACGAGGTATCACTATGAAAAACAACACCAACACCAACACCAACACCAACACCAACACCAACAATACAGCACTCACGCCTATGAATGAGAATTTCACGCCGGAGAGCATCACAGTCGGCAAGGACATTACAGTAAAGGCCGGAGAGAGTTTAATGGGTAATGAATATGGCTATATCAGTCATACAGGAGATGAGAAACTCGACAAGGCCATAGACACTTTAAACAAATGCTCACAGGCTCTTACAATGTCCAAAATTACAGTTGGCTTCACGCTTAACACAATAGCTCGTGATGAGGTCTATAAGGCCAAATTCAAGACCGTGGAAGAGTTCTATAAGTATTGTGGTCTCACCAAGAATACAGCTAACCGTTGGAGAGCCGTGGCCAAGTATCTTACCAAGGAGGAGACTGTAGAACTCTCTACAGGTAAGACCAAGACCAATTACAAGTTGGTCAAAACTGACAAGATGATAGAGAGTGTTATATTTGCCGCATATGCTGTGATGAATGACAAGGGCGTTCATCTTATTCCCGCTGATGTTCTTGAACTCTTATGTGCAAATAACACCATACGCACGGCCAAGGAACTCTACAAGGCCTATAACGAATATGTACAGACACTTGACACAGAGGATAAACCGAAGCTTTTAGACGATAACGGCAAGCCTACAGAGAGCGCTACAGAGAGTACAGCGGTCAATACCACGGCGGACAGCATAGCTACAGACGGCGGCACAAATAAGCGTTTTGAGGTTCACGGAGACACTAAGGCCAAGTCGATATACATTCCAGAGAGTGCATTGGAGAACGCCAAGACACTGTACGAGTATGTTCTTAAGAACGGCTATGACATAGCCAAGACGTTTGGTCTTGACGTGGATAAGGAAAATGACATAGTATTCAATCCCGCACAGTGCGGCACAATGCTCATAATGACGGCTATACAGCACAAGCCCACGGCCAAGGCTGTTATATTCTACCGCGATACTGCAAACAATCACGGCAAGGGCATAAAGGCCAAGACCGAGACCGAGAACAAGTAACAACAATGTTCCACGTGGAACAAGACCCAAATTTGGGTCTCAATGTTCCACGTGGAACAAGACCCAAATTTGAGTATCAACATGAAACGAGGTGCAAACTATGAACGCAAATGAATTTAGAATTTTTACCAAAATACAAACAGTCGATATAGTGCGTAAAGAACTTAATACAATTTCAGATAATACACTTGACTTTTATTTCAGTCACGGCTATACACCTGAATATGTAATAGGAGGCACAATTGCAAACAGCGGTCTATCCAATAGAGAATTAGAAAACATAGCACATACCATTATGGAATTTGTAAAGGCGAATAAATACCGCTAAATGTTCATACCAAAGGAAAATAGGAACATTCCTATTTTCCTTTTACCTGAACACTTTAGCACTTAAAAGTTCTACACTGTAAACTGTTGCACTTCATCGCGTTAAAGTTCTACACTTCATCACGTTAAAGTTCTACACTTTATCACGTTAAAGTTCTACACTTTCACACTTTAAAGTGTTACGCTTCATCACGCTAAAGTTCTACACTTCATTGCGTTAAAGCGCTAAAGCGCTAAAGCGTTAAAATTTATACCTTTATATAATACGTGTGTGCGTATATAGTATATAAAAAGACCCTTTATAAGAATAAGTAAGACTCAAATTTGAGTCCTCAATAAAAATTCCAAAACAATCAACTCAAATTTGAGACCCCGGGGTTTAAAAAATCAAGTATCAATTATTTTTTTGGAGGCTAATATGCGTAAAATGTATCATAAAAAGTTTTATAATAAGGGCAACACAAACAAACTACTGACGATAAAGTATGAATATTCTGCAATGAGACAAATGATAAGATTATCGTATTTACCGATGTATCTGGAAACTGTTAAGAATTTTTTCGATAAGTATGATACGTATACACCTGACGTTGCAGAACTTATAGAAGCTGTAAGAAAATCTACTATATCTGTAGGTTTTGAAACATCATTTGAATGTAATCTTTTAATGACTAAGTATTATATAACGTGCTTGACAGATGAAATGTTGATATTCGTATATAATACTATGAAGACCTCAAATGATAGTGACGCTATGACGGTTTTAATATGGATACGCACACTCCGGCACGCTTTACTCAACGCAAAAACAACAAAAATATTCGATTACTTCAAAGAGGTCTCTAACAATGGCATAGAGCAGACAACTTGAGTCTGCCTATAAATAGGGCGGTAGGGCGGGTTTTGAAAACAAGACTCAAATTTGAGATTAAGTTTGAGCCAAACAAATTTTAACAGCCCGAGATTGGGCAGAAAGGAGCCTATTATGGCTACAAGAGAAAACAACACAATGGTACCGACAATCAACAAGTTCGCAGCAGAACTCGCAGAAAAGCATTCGCTTTCTCGTCTGTGTGTAGGGCGTACCAAGATGGCAACTGATGACATTATTGGTGAGCAGGTTACAATCGAAGATTGCGACGTTGCACAGGACGTAGTTATCGACGGTGAAACAACCACTTTCAGCGTTTATACGTTTAAGGAATATCCGGGTCGCTTTGTCTATGGCGGTATGAAACTCACTAATATGGCACCGGATATAATCAACATCGCCAAGCGTGAGCGTATGACCATAGCTGACCTCGACATCAAGATTATTCTCGTCGAGGTACAGACCAAGTCGAAGAAGAGCTTCATAGACGTTAAGTTCTGCTAAGACTCAAATTTGAGTCACAAAGATTGGTGAGCGCGTTGCGCTTGTCATAGAACCTCTTTCTCAGGGCGGGGTTTAAAACGCCCCGCCTATCTTATTGAAAGGAGTAAACAATGGGAAAGTATAAACCCGAATTACAACAACTTAATCGTCTCTGGCGTAGAATGTTGTACTCGAAGATAGTAAACATCTTTACGTTTGAGAACCTGCCCGAAGAGATAAATGAACAGGCAATGAAGCTGGGTTTATTTACACTGGGCAAATTGGTCTTTTACAAAATAGGAGACAAGTATCTCGTTCAGAAGTTTACTTACACAGACCTACTCGATTGGTATTATATACCTGTTCACGGTAGGGTTGTAAACCCGTGGTTGCCTCAAGGTCACCAAAACTGGGAATTTAAAGTAGCTGACGAGTGCTGTATATACTGTTCTACGCCTGATATGTATTCATACAGGGAGAGAGGTATAGTCTCAGATTTGGTTTATAAGACCGCAACACAGTTATCTGAAAACGATATTTCATATTATTGTATTCAGCGTAACCACCGCCTTATAGCAATTATAACTGCTCAGGACGATAAACAGAGAGCTGAGGCTGAAGTAATACTCCGTCATATGTACGACGGCGACCCGGAAATGGTAATGAAAGATGACCTTGTAAATCACATAAGTGTAAACCCCATAGCGTTAAACGCTACAAGGTCTCCGCTTACAGAACTTATAGAGTTCCAGCAGTATATATTAGGTAATTTCCTGCATAGTTTTGGTATAAACTCAAACTATAACCTGAAAAGAGAACAGTTGAACTCTAATGAGATTGATGTTAACAAGGAAGTATTAAGACTTAATATAGAAGATATGTTACAGAACTGGACGAGGGGGTTTGAAAAAGTCAATGAAAAGTACGGACTTGATATTAGAATACATCTTAATGAAGAGGTATATAAAAGTCTCCTCCAAGAGACTCAATATACTGAAACAGGAGCCAGCGGTGTATCACCCGGAATATCTGGCGAAATTGGACAAAGTGACGAACAAATGGCTGAGGATATCTCAGAAGAAAGAAATGGTAACAGCCAGAATAACAAACTGGATACAAAGCCAGAAGACTCTTCAGCAGATATACGGAGCGACACCGAAACAGATGAAGAAACTGAACAGACTGATGAAACTGAGAGCAAAGCTCCTGAAACCGATAATGGACAAGTCGTTTTGAACATCAACATCAACACTCCTGAGGTCTCAAATTTGAGTCTCGAAACATCTGAAAAATCCACGGACCCAGAAAAGTCATCAGACCCAGAAAAGTCAACAGACTCAGAGCAGTCCAAAGAAAAGAGGGATGAAGATGTATAACAGATGGATTTGTATCTCGCTTAACAAATGGGCTGAAGACAATCCTGATGTAAACCCATTTGAAAACTGTGCACAGATTTCTCAGCTTGGCGGCGCTGACCTTTATTGGCAGGAACTCCTGTACCGCTATGGTGAACGAACAGTGTATAATCCTGACAGGTTTGTAGGTGCTTTGGAGCGACTGTTCGAGTATAACCGCTACAAGTACAAGCGCCTGCTCGATACAACAACTGCTATATATCCGGTTTTTGATAACTACAAACTTGCGAAGTCCGGCACTGAAACAACTACACATAATACATCAAAGACAAGGACAGGAACTGACACTCGTACTCTCAACTTAAGTGACGCAAGAACTGATAATCTCAATGAAAATATCACTGAGACACCACGTGTCGAAACAACCGAAACTACTACACCAAACGTAAAGACAAAAGAAACTGTAACACCTACTGTAAAAGAAATAGAGACTGTTAAGCCTACGGTGAAAACTAAAGAAACATCAACACCCGGGGTTTCTACAACAACATCTATTACACCCGAGTCATATATTGATGAAACATCAAGAACAACTTATGACAGTCAGAATTATAATGCAGTACAAAAAACATCTCATACTGCAAGTACCGCAGGGTCTACAACTGTTACTCCCACGGGTCACGATGAAAAGATAACAGAAGTAGTTTCAGGAGATACAGAAACAACAAGAGAACAGAAGAGCGGAACTATTATAACTGAACTTGAAAGGATATCTGGTGAAGATACAAAAGTTACCAGCAAAACTGGAACTGATACAACCGAAAAAACAAACACAGGTACACAAACAACATTAAAAACAGGCACTGATACTATGGGCTACAATTCAACAGATGCTCATACAGGAACGGATAGTCTGAGTTTTTCAGACAGAGCAGACTCCGGCTACATGTACCGTGAGCCGCAGAATGCAATAAAGGACGAACGTTCTGTTGCATACTTTGCAATACTCAATGTTATATTAGAAGATGTGGAGCGTGTAACACTCCTGTCTGTTTACTAATATAAATATCCACAACGAACACAAACAACATCAGACTCAAATTTGAGTCTGCGCCCTATGGGCAGAAAGGAGATTAACTATGCAGGTTAATCAGGCTTATCAGCTTTTGAACGACATTACTGAAGAGGTTACCGGTAAGTCCGACCTTGTTCAGGAAGACCTCTCAAACGTAGTTGACGTCGGTAGTGCAATTTTTGCCGCAACCACAGTAGATAACTACGTTAAGTCACTTATGAACCGCATCGGCAAAGTTACACCCGTAACCCGCCCTTACAAACTCCCATATCCGAATATCAAGCGTGAAAGCTGGGAGTACGGTTCAGTTCTTCAGAAATTGCGTTGCGCAATACCGGAGGCTGAGCAGAACCCCTCATGGTCACTCACACCCGGTACAGGACCTGACCAGTTTAAGTTCTATGCTCCGTCAATCACCCAGCAGTTTTGGAACAGCAAACAGACATATGACATTTCTATGTCATTTGCCGATATGCAGGTTAAAGAAAGTATGGGTAGTAAAGCAGAGCTTATGGCTTTCTTCGGTATGATTGAAAACTCGATACAGATGAGCAAGACCATAAAGGAAAAAGGTCTGGCTGAGCGCGCTATTAATAATTTCATCGGTGAAAAGATACACGCTGATAATGGTGTAGTTCATCTGGTAACAGATTTCAATGCAGACTTTACTCCTACCACTCCTGTAACCGCTGCTACGGCTCTGTTCAATCCTCAGTTCCTTAGATACGCAGCTTATAAGATGATGACTATTAAGGATAGACTGAGAGATGCATCTAACATCTTCAATCTCGGTACAATTCCGACGTTTACTCCTTCCGAGTATCTGCACGTTGTGGTACATACGGAGTTTGCAAAAGCTCAGGAGATGTATATGCAGGCGGATACTTACCACGACCAGCTTGTGGCTCTGCCGAACTATGAGACGGTAAACTTCTGGCAGGGTACAGGTGAAAGTGCATACGCTTTTGAAGATACATCTGCTATCAATATTAAGACGGCATCTGGGTCTGCAGTAGAACAGGAAGGCATTGTCGCAGTTATGTTTGACAGAGATGCAATAATGCTCTGTAACGAAAATGATAGAGTAACAACCGCGTACAACGCAAAGGGCGAGTATACAAATAACTTTTATAAATTTGATATTTCGCTCTTCAACGACGTCAATGAAAACGGCGTGGTATTCGTTCTCGACTAACGGCAAACAAGGGGTGGGGTTTCTCACCCCTTTGTCTCAAATTTGAGTCTGAAAGGAGTATATATGCAGGTAACATTATACAAAAATACTGAAGACCCTCGTACAGTATTTAAGCACCCTACTGAAATTGCAACTGTGTCGGCAACACCATTCTATCCCATTAAAATTACAGCGCCTATTTTTAAGTTAGCTGTTCGCCAGAGATACGATGAAATAAACTATGCATACGTTTCAGAATTTCATAGGTTTTATTTCATTGACGATATAGACTTGGAAAGCGGCGGTGCAATGATAATAAAATGTTCCTGTGATGTGTTAAACAGTTTTAAGCAGGATATTTCAAATTTGAGTTGCATATGCTTACGAAACAGCAATGAATTTAATCCTTATATCCAAGATGAAATACCCTCATCTTCAAAAGCAACTACAACAAACTACAGATTTGGTTCTTTTTCATTTACACTTCCCACAGATGATAGTGGAATGTTTTACGTACTTAATACGTCAGGATTGGTAGGTGACCCGTAAATGTCCGTTTATTCAGAAAAATATGCTCAGGAAGTAGGAGCATTTTATAACTATGATGTTACCTACGCTTGGAGTAATCCAAATACAGACCCTCAGTATTATCAGTCTTATGCAACAACAGGCGAAGCATCAATAGACCCGTCAATATTCCAAATTATAAGACCAAATGACCCTTGGTCATTAGGAGCTAATTTTTCATTCTGGTCAAATAGTGACGGCTCTGGCTGGAGAGAACCTTATTGGGAAGTTGTACCCAACAACTATAAAAAGAATGTAGACGCTATGACAAAATTAACAGTTAATCGTTTATTTAATGTTATGGCGAGCGGGTCATCAATAAAAAATTTTTATAATGATGCGAAATATTCTCCAGATGCAATATCATACTCTCTTGATTATTCTCAGCGGTTTTTAAGAGATTACGACTATAACTCTTTGGTATTACTACCAAAATTCTGGTATGTATATTGGGAGGGAGGTAGTTGGTCTTCTGTAGAGGGGTACTATAATGATGTCTTAGAAGCCTCTATTCAGCACCCGGGCGGACTTGTAATGGAATTATCAGTTTCATTATGGTACGGAGACGTAAACAGTGGAGCAGTAACAAGTCGTAACGGTTTTCCTTTCACTCCTTTTATACAATTTGCTGGCAATGTTCCTGTTTTAAAATATAACACAAGTATTGTAAATGAAGCTGTTTACAGGGACGGTTACTCTTCAGGAGTTTTCTTAGGAAATGAGTCAGACTCAGCAACAAGCTCCTTTAGAATATTTAGTACTCCGGGATACTATGTAGACACTAATAAATGTTTTAATCAGGGCGGTGGTTTAAACACATTTATAATACCGTTCAGTTCTGACTTGTTAGTACGTCATCAGTTAACAAACGCAAACGATATGCGCTATGGTTTAACTCTTGAGGATGCAGTAACAATCATAGACCGTCTCGGTTATAACTGGGCTAAAACTATTACAACTGCATACTACTCAAAGACAGGTTCTTGGTGTACAGACCCAAATTTGAGATGTCCGGTTATCGACCCTGAAACTAATACCGTAACCACAACAGTTAACGAGGGTGTTTACATAAGCGACTACGCAATAAACAACCCTAACAGCAACTATAACTGGGGTTCCGGTGACCCTGAGTTTGACGGCAAGACTATGATACAGGTCGCTGAAAACACAAATCCTGTACAGAGTACAATTGAACCTGCTGACGAGATTGATATTGTTCAGCCTGTTGTAGCTACACTTGGTGGCTCAAATATATGGCTTATGGATAAAGCCACAGTAGATGACTTTTTTAAATGGCTATGGGACCCTGATGGTACGCACGTTCAAGATTTATTGCAGGGAATTTTCCTTTTCGGAAATAATCCTATGGATAGCTTAATAAGTCTTCGTATGTATCCTTTAGACTTGTCACAATATCTTACTTATGAATTCAGAACTATATGCTTCGGTAGAATGCCTGTTAATTGGGGGCAGTTTCCACCTGTACCGCGTGTAACTTCTTCAAATGTAATAGTAATTGATATGGGTTCATTCTATTTCAATGACGCTAATATGTTCAATGACTTTAGAGACTATGAACCATACTCGGACTACTCACTGTACATACCTTTCTGTGGTATAGTTCCGCTTTCGGCTGTAGAATGCATAAACACAACAGTATCTTTAAAAATGATTATTGATTTGTGTACCGGTAGCTGTACAGCCGTAGTTTATACAAATGGTGTACCATATAAATTCCTCAACGGTATGATAGGTATTGAGACTCCAATATCAGGACGCAATCTGTCTGACTATGCAAATACAGTTTTAAGTGCCGCTATGGGCGGAGCTGGTGCAGGTGGTTTTATGGGTAATAAAGCAAGTAAAGCCGCAAAAGCAGGTCCGTATGGAGATACAGCTGATAGCTGGAAAAGTGCCGCCGCGTCTGCACACGGTGTAAACGGAGCTATTGATATGGTAAATACTGAGGGATTTGCAAATGCTGCCATGTTTGGTGAAGCAATATCAAGTCCAGCAGTTATGGGTTTAGCATTTGGGGTAGCGGGAGCCGCAATAGGTGGAGCCGCAGCCGCTCTTACAAATGCACCGGCAGTGGAAAATGTAGGCAGTAATACACCTGCAACATCTCTCGCAAAACCTCTGTATCCATATTTTATAGTACGTAGGTCTGATTGTTGGATACCGGAAAACTTTGCCGCATTATATGGTAGACCTTTACAGCAAGGCGGAGTAGTAGGCGATTTCCCCGGATTTTCAACATTTGGAAACCTTAAGGTAGATAATATAGAATATGCAACGAGTGAAGAAAAGGTATTAATAAGCGAGCTTCTTACGAAAGGAGTGTTTATATAATGGCATTCATACCAAAAGACCCTGAAGAATATGAACTTAGACGTAAGATATACAAAATGGGCAGAGCAGAACTCAAATCTGAGATACGTAAGACAAAGGACTCACTGAACCGAAAACTTCAGAAATTAGAGAGTAGCGGATTACACCGCTACTCTCGCACCTATACAAAAGTTCAGAATTTCTTAATAGAAGAGCTTAATACTATGAACGGCAGATTTATCAGCAAACCTGTTGCTCACGCGAGTGTTGAGAAAAGACAAGAGTTCTTGCTTCAGTTAAAAAGATTTGATACATATGAGGGTTTAACTCCAGAGGGAATAATAAACTCATATAAGAAAGCCGCTGAAAAATTATCCACAGGTGACTTGACTGTAACTGCTAATGACTTGATGACAATAGATGACTATATGAAAATGTGGAGAGAACACATTATGCATAGTAATATAGCATCTATGTTTACATCGGACGAAGCAAGAGCTTTATTTGTTGAGAAAAGAAGTATGTCTCAGCAGCAGTTTAATACATTTATGGGTGAACTCGAAAAATTTGATACAAAGGAATATAGGCAAAAAGACTTTGATATATTCTTAAGGTATTATAATTTCGAAAAAGGCAAGGTAATAGCAGAACGAAATGGTATAAAATTTAATCCTATGAACGGTAAAATCTACGGAGAGGATGAAGAGATAATAAGAACAAGCTACAGAATAAGTGCAGATGGTAGCTCACTACAAAGAAATAAAAAGAATGAGAAAAAGTTAAGTGATTTTACAGAGGAGTCGTTCTATGATTACATATTTGCAAACAAGAGAAAGAAAAGGTGAAGACTCAATTTTGAGTCTTTCACCCGGAACTAAGAATGAGTTAGCATTATATAGTTCAGATGAAAAATACCTTGTTGACAAATTCTTAAATGCTAAAGTTGAAAAACAATATGCTCAAGTTGCATCTGGCTTTGATATTGAAACATCTTCATTCAATCTTAATACAGACAACGGTAGTATGAAATGCGGTACAATGTATATCTTTCAGTTTGCATTTAAGTTTGATGATGAAATAGTTTTCATATACGGCAGAACTTGGGACGAATGGTCAAGAACCATATATTTACTAAGAAAAATATCAAGAGCTATAAAAGGTAAAATAATAATATATGTTCACAACCTTGCCTATGAGTTTCATTGGATATGGGACAAGATAAGGTTAAACAAAGTATTTTGCCGAAAAAAGCGTCACCCAATATATGTACAATCTGATGAAATATTATTCAAATGTTCATATTTTTTATCAAACTACTCTTTAGCAAACTTAGCTAAGGAACGGGGATATACTGATAAAGAGCATATGAACTACAAACTAATAAGACACAGTGAAACAGTTCTAACAAAAGACGAACTATCTTATTCATTAACTGATGTTAGAATACTGTGCGAATATATTTCAGATGAGGTAAAGAAAAATGGTAACATTAAAGACATACCTTTAACATCAACAGGTTATGCAAGAAGATACTGTATAGAGTATATAAAAGAACACACAAACTGGCTATCATACAGAAATTTTATAAAACAAATTGCACCATCAGACCCTGATTTATTTACAGCTTTATTTCAGGCATATACAGGAGCTTTCACACATTCCAATTATAAGCATACAGAAGTATTACTATTTGACTTGGATTGTTTTGATTACTCAAGTAGTTATCCCGGTGTAATGTGCCGGAAACGGTTTCCTATGAAATTCCGTGAAGCATCGCCAGAACATTTCCAACTCCTTAAAGGCAGAGCGATGGTTATGACCGTTACATTTTATTGTTTACGTGCAAAAACAAATCACAGTATAACATCATTTAGCAGAAATGAGCGTGGTATAAAAGGTGGGTACAAAGTTGATAATGGGCGTCTTCGTTGCTGTTGCGAATTAACAACAACGATAACTGATTTAGACTTTGAAAATATGGAATTATTTTATGAATGGCATCATTACAAAATAAGAAAATTATATACCGCATCTTATGAATACCTACCAAAAGAACTTATTATGTCAATACTCGAACTTTACAAAAACAAAACTACACTAAAAGGTGTAGTGGGTAAAGAAGAACCGTATCTGAGAGCTAAAGAACTTATAAACTCTGTATACGGAATGTCTGTTACAAACCCATTAAATGATGAAATAATATTTGAGTGGGGTGAATGGATAAAAGAAAGTGTTGACATTGAAGACGGTCTAAATAAATATGTAAATGGTGCAAATCTATTTCTTGCGTACCAATGGGGAGTATGGGTAACAGCTTGGGCACGCTGGGAATTACTACATACTGTATCCGATATAGGAGACGATGTTGTATATTGTGATACAGACAGTATAAAGTGTTTAGGTCATCACGATGATATTATAGCAAAACACAATGAGCGAATAATGCGTGAGAACTCAAAATTGAGTCATTACTATAATATTCCTGATGAATACTTTAACCCCAAAACGATAAAAGGTAAAACTAAAACACTTGGTATCTGGGATAAAGAAGAGTCTCTGAAATTCTTTAAAACACTTGGAGCCAAAAGATATTGTTTTTCATACTACGATGATTATTATAACGAAATGATAGATGATTACTTTAACAGTATAAAGCACACTATCGACGAAAAAGATTATGAGTATGCTAAAACAAACTTCTTCATAACTGTTGCAGGTCTCGGAAAAATGCGAGGTAAAATCTCAATTTTGAAACTTGCTGATGAACAGAATGTAAGTCCATACGACATATTTACATATGAAAAAGATTTGACTATATCTGCAGAAGATAGTGGAAAACAATGTTTTTCATATAGTAAACCCGGTGAAAAATTTGACTGTATGTTAACAGATTATCTTGGCAAAACTGCAAGAGTGTCTGAAACAACATTTATTAACAGTAGCGACATAGAGTTCAACTTTAATGTCACAACTGATTATGCCGCCTTATTAGGTATAATAACTGAAGAAACTAATATGGGTGGAGAATTTGACACTTTCAGATTGCTGAGAACAGGAAAGGAAAATGATTATGGCGACTAAGAAGAAATACTACGACATAAAACCATTACTAAAACTCGACGCTGAGTATAACATAATAATGGGAGAACGTGCTAATGGTAAAACATACTCCGTTCTTAAAGTTATGTTAGATGAATTTATTGACAATGGTAAGTATGGAGTATATTTAAGACGTTATGCTGATGAAATTCTTCCAGCTAATATAAAGGGATTATTCAATCCCTTTGATATCTCAAAATTGAGTAAAGGGAAGTATAACCACATAGCTTATAGAGGTAGAGAATTTCTCATAGGAACATATGACTTTGACAAGGATAAATGGGTGAAAAAAGAGCCATTCTGTTTTACAGCCGCTTTAAACACTTGGGAAAACGCAAAGGGTCCAGACAGAGGTATAGTGGGTACAATATTATTTGACGAATTTCTCTCAAGGAGATATTACCTTACTAACGAGTTCCTATCTTTTCAAAACGTATTATCAAGTTTTATGAGAGATAGAGCTGGCGCAAAAATATTCCTTGTTGGTAATACGGTATCTTTCTTTTCACCGTATTTTGAAGAATTCGGTCTTGAAAACATAAAGGAAATGCAAGTGGGCGATTTGGTGTGTTTTACATACGATAATGGTACAAAAATTGCAGTGCAATACACTGAGAGTGTTGGTGAAGAAAAGGAGTCGGCTAAATTCTTTAACTTTAACTCAAAGAAAGCCAATATGATTACCACAGGTAAATGGGAAATACCAGATTATCCACATTATGCAGGTTCTATTGACTTTGTGAGAGAAGTATTATTCAGGTTCTTTGTTAAATTCGATAATGAAATAATATGTGGAAATCTTGTTCACCATAAAGACGATGTATTCCTGTATTTTCATTATCAGACAAAAGACATACCAAACGAGGACACAAGTCTCATTTTTGAGACTTCTGTATCTGGCAATCCTCGACACTTTACTACACTAAAGTCATCTGTAACAACATATGGCGAAGTTATGCAACTTGTAAACACTTTAATAAACAGTAATAAGATGTTTTTCTCTACAAACAAAGTAGGAGAAGTATTCAACAACTATTACAAATGGCAAAGTCA
>Ga0247609_10004381_pt1 | contig 14058 bp, 14 predicted proteins | sample 172DNAGHGlowgp2_FD_193487 | JGI IMG/M metagenome (GOLD analysis project Ga0247609, IMG submission 193487) | Sheep rumen microbial communities from Palmerston North, Manawatu-Wanganui, New Zealand - 1728 DNA GHGlow gp2 | ecosystem: Host-associated > Mammals > Digestive system > Stomach > Rumen ...
TAAATATTTTTTTTCATTTTTTTCCGTCTACGTATTTAACTTTTATTTTTACGGGTTATATGATAGTAGAATGAATTTGTTTTTGAATTCACCTTTTACTAATTAATAACTTAAAACAAACAAAAATGAAAAAAATGTTTTTGGCAGCTGCCCTGATGGCAGTAGTATCTCTGGCCAATGCTCAGGCTCCGGCCAATGCTCCTTACGGAGTTAAGTCAGGTGTTTACACAATGTCTATGGCTTTCGGTGACAATGAGATGATCACTGAATATTATTTTGACAATTACGGCCTCAAGACCGCTCAGGTATCTGAGGGTGGTGGCATGATGGGTATGGGCCCTCAGGGCAAGACCCGCACAATCACAGATAAGGACGGTGCTCAGATCCGTATCAACGAGGAGGAGAAGACCGCTACCAAGTTCCCCGCTGGTGGTCCGATGGGTGGTTTCGGCGGTGGCCGTGCCCAGATCAACTGGAACAATCTTACCGATCAGGTAAAGAAGGATAACAACATTAAGGAACTCGGTAAGGAGACTATCGCCGGTAAGGAGTGCACCAAGTACTCAATGACTACCGAAGGTTTCCAGGGCCCGCAGGAGCAGACCGTATGGATCTACAAAGGCATCCAGCTCAAGAACGAGATGAGCTCAGACTTCGGTACTTTCGGCTCAACTTGCAAGAAGTTCGAGGAGAAGGACGTTCCCGCTTCAATGTTCGAGGTTCCCGCCGGCATCAAGGTTGAGGAGTTCGACATGAGCCAGTTTGGTGGTTTCGGAGGCTTCTAATTGAGTCCGAAAATAAAAAAAGGTCGCCAAATGGCGGCCTTTTTTTATTTCCCGGCCGGAGGCCGGCCGTTGGCGTAGCCAACTAAAAAAAGGAATCCCGACTCCCCCAGCTCTACAAAATAAGGTCGCCCAATGGACGACCTTATTTTGTGGAGCTGGAGGGAGTCGAACCCTCGTCCAAACGGGGAAACCATATGCTTTCTACAGGCTTATCTCTACTTGGATTGTCAGGCCATGACTTGGATAGAGCAACCGGGCCATGACCTTATCTTCTAAAATCTCATCCCTTACGCGAAGCCGAAAGGAACTATCCCCGATTTGACTGCACCACCGTATCGACGAGCTTCGGAGCAAGAGCTTCCGGGTGATGTCTTGTCACAGTACCTTGTACCGTGATTAAGCAGATCTACTGTACTTCGATCAAGCAGCAAGAGCAAAGTTTGTGTTGCCAGATAATTGTTGACTGTCTTTTTATAGTGCGGACCGACAGAGCACTGCCTGCTTACATACCATTCCTGCCCGCTGTCAAAGCCAGACAGCCCCAGGGTTATGATGTGAAAGTCTGTTCACAGAGGGCAAAGATATAAAAGATTCCCTATATTTGAAAATGATAAAAAGCCGTATATGGAAAAGGATCTTAAAGAGTATGTAGAGCGTAACATCATTCCTATGTATGATATGTTTGACGCCGGTCATGGACGTAATCATGCTTATGCTGTGATTAGGGAGGCTCTCAGGCTGGCCGGATATTATGATGTCAATTCCGATATGGTTTACGTTGCTGCTGCATTTCACGATACCGGTTTGAGAGTTGACCGCAAAACACACCATCTGGAGTCCGGACGTATTATCAGGGAGGATAGGGCGCTCAGACGGTGGTTTTCGGAAGATGAGATTGAAATTATTGCTCAGGCTGCCGAGGATCATAGGGCATCATCTGACCATGAGCCCAGAAGCATTTACGGCAAGATCATTGCCGAAGCTGACCGCCAGATAATACCGGAAAGTATAATACTGCGTACAGTACAATACGGACTGGAGCATTATCCGGATCTGGATAAGGAGGGACATTGGAGGCGTACATGTGATCATTTGACCGAAAAATATGATATAGGCGGTTATCTGAAGCTGTGGATACCTGAGTCATGCAATGCAGCGGGGTTGTCCAGCCTGCGTGATATAATACATGACAGAAGTCTTTTGAGAGAGTTTTTTGAAAAGGCTTATGACAGTCAAGTGGGCCGTAATCAGGGCAGATAGATGAATTTCCTGCGGTTCCTTATATAAACTCCACCCGGTTGCAGGTCTGAAACCGGTTGGCCGAACAGATTGAATATCCTATCCTGCTTAGCAGAGTAATCATCCGGGCGAATGTCGGTTATTACGGTCTTCTGAAACAGTGTATCGGCCGTCATGGACTGATTTTTCTTTCCTATGGTGGGAAGGTTGAAAACGTGCGGTCCGGTAGCACCGTCCGGGTAAAGGCCGACACTCTGGAACTCTTCATGGAAATTGTAATAAAAACAGTCTCTCCAACTGTCGTCATTGGCGGTAAGGACTACACAGTTGCCGTTCTCGTTCTTGTCCAGCTTAAAACCGGCATGAAGCTGTGGGCCTTTGTCATTGTCACACCATATGACCATATATCCGTGGGCGGGGATGACCGTACCGTATGGAATTCTGTATTTGTGTGTCTTGTTGATGGTGTTTGACAGGTACATGCCGCCTACGTCGTATGGCTGGTCCGTAACATTATAGAGTTCAACCCAGTCATGCTTCTTGAATGAATCGTTTATGAATACCTTATTGCCGGCACTGACTTCATTGATCCTGACAGGCATAATGATGCTGTCGGGGGTAAAGCATGCTATCAGTGTCTCGTTTGATATGGTCCTGAGGTTATACTCGGGATCAGTTGAAACTATTGTTCCGTTACTTTTTTTCCAGCCGGTGAATGTGTAGCCTTGTGGAGCATAGGCAGTGACAGTGGATTTGGTCAGCAGAACTCCTTTGAATTTTCCGGTTGGAACCGGTATTCCGTTGATCTCGAGTGTTGCCTGAGGCAGATTGGCCGACAGATTCTTGGTTACCATACTGGACAATGTATTGGTATAACCCCATGATTTGAGCTGATAGATTCGGGTTGAAAGGAGAGATTCATTAATCCTTTCAAGCAGCATGTTTATGTCACTTTGCGGACTTTCGTTATTGAAAGACATCTCACGCTTGGCTCTGGCTCCAAGTTCGTTGATGATTGGGCCGAAATGATCAGGTTGGAATACTGAGCCGATAAGTATGCAGTAACTGTCCACAAACAGCTTGTTGAATGTGTCATTTGCCAGAAGATTATGGAACAGTGTTACTATGACGCTCCGGTATTCTTCGGCATCAAAAGCTGCAAAGGGGTCGCTGATGCTGGAATCGGCGCCGTAGCCCAGGATATTGTCTATATCAAACAATATGAACCGGAACCTGCCGTCCGGCCTGCGTCTGAATGCTTTAACGTTGTTTCTGGGCCAGTCCGAGTTATACAGGATGAATTCGGCCGCCATATAATTGGCAAACTCACCGATGTCCAGTAACTGACATATCCTATTGTATGAATCTTCATCGGCGGCGTTCCAGGAAAGTTCAAGCAACTCATCCCATGCATCGCCTGTTCCGGTTATCTGAGCGTATCCATAGCCGTGACCGGTGTCGCCGTAATTGTGATCAACCTTAAACATATCCATATTGTCATCTCCGATACCGTAATTTGCATATGCATAGTCTCGGTTATTAGGCTCTCGCAGGTTTAAGACACCTTTATAAACGCCGTTGATGTAATGGTGGACAGGCTGATATGACTGACAGTCCAGATTCACGCCTGAACGTTGGAATACCTCATGCATGGCGGCATCCCTGAATCTGGCCTGATATGAATTGCCTCCGTTGCGGATTTTTAGGGATTTGTATTTGTTGTAAGGCTTATCGCTGAACGGGGTAAAAGCAAAGAAGTTGTCATAACCGTATTTCTTTTTTGCTTCCAATTTGATGGAATGGGGCTCAAATGCGCGGCTGTATCGGCCTGCATTGCTTATCTCAACCTCCTGGTTGATTATCATCTTGTTGTCCGTATCAATAAAATCGATACTGGCAGGACGTTCCCATTCCCGGTTCCAGTTGCAAAGGTCTGTCTGACCGTTGCCGGCCTTGCCGTTGGGACCTTTAGCCCAAATCCCGTAAGCGGTACTGTACAGGTTGTCATTAGCCGTAACCACCGATACGACCGGTATGCCGTACATGTTATCCGTTTTGATGTATGAACGGGTAACGACAGGACTGGGCAGCATTCCGTCCTTGTATAATCTGAACCGGTAGATATTGGTGGCATTAACCGTGTGACATCCGGAACTGATCTTTACCGATGGGTTGCCTGGAACCGGAAGTGAACTGTTGTTGGTATAGTAGAGCGATGTCCCTTCCGGAATGTCTATGTAAATATTGAAATCCTCGGTGAACAGCTTGGAATCAACGTCAATCTGTGGCGCAGGCAGCTGTTCCGACGCAAACTTGCTTGTGATATTTGTGGCGCTTGGGGTAGGGAATCCAGTCAGACCCCATTGGTCCCCTCCGTCAGTCTGTCGTGCCCATGATATCCGAGCCGGAATGAAGGGATAGTATTGCGCTATCCTTGCAACCCCATCTGAGTCGGACAGCATGACAAATGATGTGAGTGAATGGTTGTCATAGTCATTCTCCAGGCTGAAATCAATCTGATCAGGGCAATAATCATCTATGTGGCCGAACCATAGGGTAAGAAACCCCTTTGCCTTTATTACTCTTGAACGGTCTCCCAGCGGACATTGACGTGTGTTTGCGGCGTCGTTGCTCAAGAACCAGCCTCTGATATCTATATCAACTGTATCAGGATTATACAGCTCTATCCAGCTTCCGTAATTGAATGAAGGGTCAAGGAACATGTCCAAATTGGCAGGCATGATCTCGTTAATGACCAAAGCCGGCTCTTTAGAGGAGTCGGCTTTCAGATCTGTTACAGGCATTACTACAGCTGCCAGGAGTAACAGAACTCCTAAACCATTGCAGTTCATGACCCTTATGTTTCTTATCTTGCGTAGTTGACGGCGCGGGTTTCGCGGATGACAGTAATCTTAACCTGACCGGGGTAGGTCATCTCATTCTGTATCTTCTGTGCTATCTCGGCTGAGAGCTGCTCGGTCTGCCTGTCATCAATCTTGTCGGCACCTACTATGACGCGGAGCTCACGACCGGCCTGGATGGCGTATGTCTTGGTTACTCCGGGATAGGAGAGGGCAATCTTTTCAAGGTCATTGAGACGCTTGATGTAGGCCTCTACAATCTCACGGCGGGCACCGGGACGGGCGCCTGATATGGCATCGCATATCTGTACGATAGGTGCTATGAGGCTGGTCATCTCACACTCCTCATGGTGAGCACCGATGGCGTTGCAGATATCCGGTTTCTCTTTATATTTCTCTGCCAGATGCATACCGTATTCTGCGTGGGCCATTTCGGTCTCCTCATCTGGTACCTTTCCTATATCATGGAGCAGACCGGCACGCTTGGCTTTCTTGGGATTCAGACCAAGTTCTGCAGCCATCACTGCACACAGATTGGCGGTCTCCCTAGCGTGCTGCAGCAGATTCTGGCCGTATGATGAACGGTATTTCATCTTACCTATCAGACGGATGAGTTCCGGATGCAGACCATGGATGCCCAGATCGATTGTGGTGCGCTTGCCGGTCTCGATAATCTCGTCCTCAACCTGTTTCTGAACCTTGGCAACAACCTCCTCAATGCGGGCGGGGTGGATACGGCCGTCGGCCACCAGCTGGTGCAGGGCCAGACGGGCAATCTCACGGCGAACCGGATCGAATGCAGAAATCACAATAGCTTCCGGGGTGTCATCGACCACAATCTCAACGCCGCAGGCGGCCTCGATAGCGCGGATATTTCGACCCTCTCGACCGATTATGCGGCCCTTCATCTCATCGTTCTCAATGTGGAATACGGTAACCGAATTCTCAATTGCTGTCTCGGTGCCGATACGCTGTATGGTCTGGATGACAATCTTCTTGGCTTCCTTGGTTGCAGTCATCTTTGCGTCATCCATAATCTCGTTGATGTAAGATGCGGCTTCGGTCTTGGCCTCTTCCTTAAGTGATTCTACAAGACGGTTTTTAGCTTCCTCGGCGGAGAGCCCGCTTATTACCTCGAGCTTTTCGCGCTCCTGATGCTGGAGCTTCTCAAGCTCTTCTTTCTTGCTCTCAATCACAGACATCTGGGCTTCGAGATTCTCACGTACTGCATCGGCCTCCTGATGCTTGCGCTGTAGGTCTCCCTGGCGCTGGTTAAGCTGCATCTCCTTCTGGCGCAGACGATTCTCGTTCTGTTGGATCTTCTGATCGCGTGCCTGAACCTCCTTTTCAAGTTCGGCCTTCTTGTTAAGGAATTTCTCCTTTACTTCAAGCAGCTTGTCACGCTTGATGGCTTCTGCCTGGTTTTCAGCCTCTTCCAGTCTCAACTGGACTTTCTTATTTAATCTGCTGTTGGACAGGATGTACGCTAAAACTGCGCCTATCAGTAGTCCAACCAATCCTGAAATAATGTATAACATACTCTATCTCCCGTTATGATTATATGTAATACGCACTAACCTGCTACGGAAAGGTTGGGAGACCACCCTTCTGACAGGAAAGTGCGCGTAAACATCTTGATTGAGTCTGGAATCTAATCCTCCGTAACAGGGGTAACGATGTTCAGGATGGAGTCAAGCTCCTTATTCATCTGCCTGATTTTCTCTTTATACGGAGCCGTATCATTGAAATCCTCCAACATGACGTTCACCATTGCGATATGAACGGCGGCCATCACGTAGTATTTCTCTTCGCTCAACTGCGGGAAATGTTCGCGGTAACGGTTGAGTTTATCATTGATACGTCTGGCGGCTTCACGATACAGCCTCTCATCCTTCCTGCGGATGGTCAGAGGGTAATATGTTCCACCTACCATCAGTTTGATTTCAAACAAATCATCCATTGCCTCTATCTCTGCCTCTGCCATAATTTACACGTTTAACAGTTTAATGCAATGGTCTATCTCGCGCACCAGTCCTGCTACTCTCCGCTTGGTGTCATCTATGTCATGACCCGAAACTTCGAGCACCTTTGACTGTTTTAAACGCTGGTATGATTCCTTCAGATCTGTCAGTTCGAGGTTCAAACGCTTTATTTCCTCATTCTTGGCCTCAATCTGGCTACGGAGGTCGGAGTTGCTGCTTTTGACGACATCATAAAGGTCCACAAGCTTGCGGATCTTGCCTTCGAACTGCTCAATCAGTCTGGAATCTTCTTCAGTCATAGTATCCGATGACTTATTGCCGGCATTTATTTTGAACTACAAATATACTCAAAAACGTATAAAACGTCAATGAAACAGGTGTTTTTTATCGGTTTTTGAGCATTTCCCTTGCTGCCTCCAGATCCTCTTTCTTGCGGGGTTCCTTCTTGGCCAGGATCAGGGTGTTGAAAGCGTATTCTGACATCCAGCTCTCACTGAATCCCAGATGCTGCTGATACTGACGGATGTTGAACACGGTCTTGTAACTGGCCTCATCCTTCCATGAGTTATTGGTCATGATCTTGTGGACAGCATCATCAGTCATGGTCTTCAGGGCGTTACGCATGAACGACGGAACGCGGAATTTCCATTTCAGTATAGTACCGACCTGCATCATCAGGTCTGAACTGAAGCCCTGGAACTGGAACATGAACGGTTGCAGCATGTTGACGTTGCGGCAGTTCTTGCGGATGCAGGTGTCAATCTCCTTGAAGAATCCGTCCGATATTCCGTACATCTGTCCCATCATCTTCTTGCAGCGCGCCTTCTCGGCTACGCCCAGTTTGTTACCCTGAGTCTGGATCTTAAGACCACGCTTGAACGTGGCAAGGTCCGGAAGCATATTAATGTTTGTTATTCCCAGATTTCCGGCAATCTCTGCCTGCAGGTAGACACGGATAAGAGTCATAAAGTCCTCCATTCCACCGACGTTTTCCACCTCGTCAGTCTTCTTGCCGAAAAGATTCTTTAAAAAGCCCATATTGCTTTACCTCTTTAATCTTAAACTGTTTTAACCTTATTACTTCAGTAATTTTGCGCGAAAGTAAAAAGAAATTCTTAATTTTGCGCCGTTTTTAAGGAGAAAGAGAATTTTCAATATAATAAACACACTAATTCAAACAAAATGATCAAACTCGGTATTAACGGTTTTGGCCGTATCGGTCGCATGGTTTTCCGTGCTGCTGTTGAGAACTTCGCAGGCGACATTCAGGTCGTAGGTATCAATGATCTTCTGGATCCCGATTATCTGGCTTACATGCTGAAGTATGATTCTGTTCATGGTCAGTTCAACCACGACATCAAGGTTGAGGGTAACTACATGATCGTTGACGGCAACAAGATTCAGGTTTTCGCTGAGAAGGATCCCGTAAACATCACATGGGGTGCTCTGGGCGTTGACGTAGTTGTTGAGTCAACCGGTTTCTTCCTGACCGCTGAGCTCGCTGAGGCTCACATCAAGGCTGGTGCCAAGAAGGTTATCATGTCAGCTCCTTCAAAGGATGCTACTCCTATGTTCGTATACGGTGTTAACGACAAGACATACGCTGGACAGACAATCATCTCCAACGCATCTTGCACCACCAACTGCCTTGCTCCTATCAGCAAGGTCCTGAACGACAAGTTCGGTATCAAGCGCGGTCTTATGACAACCGTTCACGCTGCTACCGCTACTCAGAAGACTGTTGACGGTCCTTCAAAGAAGGATTGGCGCGGTGGCCGTGGTATCCTGGAGAACATCATTCCTTCTTCAACAGGTGCTGCCAAGGCTGTAGGTAAGGTTCTTCCCGTTCTGAACGGCCGTCTTACCGGTATGTCATTGCGCGTTCCCACATCAGACGTATCTTTCGTTGACCTGACTGCAGAGCTTGAGAAGCCTTGCACATACGATGAGATCTGCAAAGCCATGAAGGAGGCTTCAGAGGGCGAGCTCAAGGGTATCCTGGGCTACACTGAGGATGCAGTTGTTTCAACTGACTTCCGTAACGATCCTCATACCTCTATCTTTGACGTTAAGGCCGGTATCCAGCTCGATCCTACCTTCGTTAAGGTTTGCGCATGGTATGACAACGAGTGGGGTTACAGCAACAAGGTTTGCGAAATGGCTCGCGTTATCACAAAGTAAGCTTTGCAAAGTGATTATAGAAAATCCTCGCAGAAATGCGGGGATTTTTTTTTATCTTCGTCCCTGTTATGCGCAATTATGACCTGATAACCATACTGGGCCCCACGGCATGCGGCAAGACCAGGCTGGCCGTGGCTCTCGCTGACCGTATAGGCGGCGAGATACTGAGTGCCGACAGCCGTCAGGTTTACCGCGGTATGGATATCGGCACAGGTAAGGACCTGGCGGATTATGTAATTAATGGTCATGCGATTCCCTATCACCTTATTGATATTGCAGAGCCGGGTTCAAAGTATAACGTATATGAGTTCCAGGGAGATTTCCTGAAGGCATATCGCGGAGTGGTTGAGCGTGGCTCCCAACCTGTAATGTGCGGTGGAACGGGACTTTATCTTGAATCGGTCTTGCGCGGGTATCGGCTCATACCTGTTCCGGAGAATCCGGAGCTGCGCAAGTCATTGGAGGGTAAGACTCTGGCTGAACTGACAGGGATACTCAAGGGTTACAAGACCTTGCATAACACTACCGATGTGGATACCTGCAAGCGAGCCATACGAGCCATCGAGATAGAGGAGTGTTACCGCAACACCCCGGTTGAGGCCGGTGGATTTCCTGCGCTGAAAAGCCTGAATATCGGCGTGGACATAAGCCGTGACAAGAGGCGTGAGCTTATCAGCAGCCGTTTGGAACGCCGGTTGCAGGAGGGTATGATAGATGAGGTAAAGGGATTGCTGGACAGAGGGATACCGGCCGATGACCTTATCTATTACGGACTTGAATACAAGTATGTCACCCTGTTTGTTACTGGGCAGCTTGAATATAAATACCTGCTTCAGGAACTGGAGGTGGCGATACACCAGTTCGCCAAGCGGCAGATGACATGGTTCCGCGGAATGGAACGCCGCGGCATACAGATTGAATGGATTCCTTTTGAATGGTCCATGCAGCAGAAGGTGGACCGTATTGTTGAACTAATGGGAAAATGATAATATGACCGACGAAGAGAGATGGGGAATTGTATATGTCCCGAAGGCAGGTGTCAGCAACTCCTTGAAGCGGTGGAATCAGATTCGAGAGTATCTGGAGTTCCGCAAGGTCAAGTATGATGTGGTGCAGTCCGGCGGAGAGGGCTCTATTGAGCGTATAACCCGCATGCTTATAGATAGCGGCCATCAGACCATAGTTGTGGTCGGAGGTGATGAGGCTCTTAATGACGCCATCAACGCCATTATGTTCTCTCCCCGTGAGATACGCCAGAACCTTACACTCGGTATAGTCCCGAACGGCATCGGTAATGATTTTGCCAGTTACTGGGGGTTGGAAGTTGACAATTACAAAAAGGCTATTCACAGCATCATTGAGGCCAAGACCAAGAAGATAGATGTGGGCTACTGCTCGTATCAGGAGAACGGCATGGAGCGTGTCCGATATTTCCTTATGTCGGTAAACATCGGACTTGGGGCACAGGCCATACGCCTTTCGGATATCTGCAAGCGGTTCGGAAAAAAGAATCCTGCGTATCTGTTGGCTATTTTCAGCCTGTTTAAGGAGCGCAAGCAGTACAAGATGCGCATTAAGGTAAACAGCGAGGAGATAAATGACAAGATCATGACCATCTGCATAGGCAACTCCCGCGGTTACGGTATGACACCCAGCGCAGTGCCATACAACGGGTGGTTGGATATGTCGGTGGTCTACAGGCCCAAGGTCTGGCAGACCGTGCGCGGACTCTATATGATCCTGCACAACCAGTTCCTCAATCATGAGCAGGTGCGCCCGTACCGTACCAAACAGATAGAGATTCTGGATGCAGACGGCACACTGACCTGCATAGACGGCCGTACGCTGAATCATACATTCCCGCTCAAGGTGTCACTTGAGCCGGCTGTAATAAACTTTATAATTCCCTGAAAGAATGGCAGTTTTTAAGGACTCAGATAACTTTTTCCTGCTGGCCGGCCCTTGTGTGATCGAGGGTGAGGATATGGCCATGCACATAGCAGACAAGTGTGTGAATATTACATCCCGTCTGGGAATACCGTATGCTTTCAAGGGCTCGTTCAAGAAAGCCAACCGCTCCCGCATAGATTCATTCACCGGAATTGGCGATGAAAAGGCGCTTAAGATACTGGCCAGGGTGCGTAAGGAGTTCGGAATTCCGGTGGTGACCGATATCCATCGGGAGGAGGATGCCGCTATGGCAGCTGAGTATGTGGATATCCTGCAGATTCCGGCATTCCTATGCCGTCAGACAGACCTGCTTGTGGCAGCTGCCCGTACCGGTAAGACGGTAAACATCAAGAAAGGACAGTTCCTGTCTCCCGATGCCATGCAGTTTGCTGCCCAGAAGGTTGTAGATGCCGGTAATAGGAATATCATGCTGACAGAGCGCGGCAGCACATTCGGCTATCAGGACCTGGTGGTCGATTTCCGCGGTATCCCTCAGATGCAGAAATTCGGTTTTCCCGTAGTCGTGGACTGCACTCACTCACTGCAACGTCCCAACCAGACCAGCGGTGTTACCGGTGGTCAGCCCGAGCTTATTGAGACCATTTCTAAAGCTGCTGTTGCAGTTGGAGCCGACGGCCTCTTTATGGAGACTCACATGAATCCCGCAGAGGCCAAGAGCGACGGAGCCAATATGCTGCCGCTTGACCTTCTGGAGCCTCTGCTCACCAGACTGGTCCGGATCCGTGCTGCACTTTAATCACCACATTGGGGCAACACATTGGGGACCAACACATTGGGGCAACACATTGGGGACGGTTCTGATTGTGTTTTTGACACAAGCAGAACCGTCCCCAATGTGTTGGAACCGTCCCCAATGTGTTGCTGATAAATCAGTTAATCATTTCAAATCCCGTGTAGGGAACCAGGGCCTTAGGAATCTTGATGCCCTCAGGAGTCTGGTTGTCCTCCAGGATGGCTGCCACTATGCGCGGCAGGGCAAGAGCAGAACCGTTCAGCGTGTGGCAGAGCTCGGCTTTCTTCTCGCCGGCCTTGCGGTAACGGCATTTCAGACGGTTGGCCTGGTATGTGTCAAAGTTTGATACCGATGAAACCTCAAGCCAGCGGCCCTGTGCCTCGGAATAGACTTCAAAGTCATAGCAGATGGCCGATGTAAAACTCTGGTCGCCGCCGCAAAGACGCAGTATGCGATAGGGGAGTTCCAGTTTCTGGAGCAGGCCCTCTACGTGAGCAAGCATCTCCTTGTGGCTCTCGGCGGAGTGCTCGGGAGTATCAATGCGTACTATCTCAATCTTTGAGAACTCATGCAAGCGGTTAAGTCCGCGTACATCCTTGCCGTAAGAGCCGGCCTCGCGGCGGAAGCACTGGGTGTAAGCGCAGTTCTTTATTGGCAACTGCTTCTCATCCAGGATAACATCGCGGTAGATGTTGGTTACGGGAACCTCGGCTGTAGGAATCAGATAGAGGTCATCAACCTCACAGTGGTACATCTGGCCCTCCTTGTCGGGTAACTGTCCTGTGCCGTAACCCGATGCGGGGTTAACTACGGTAGGAGGCATGATCTCAGTGTAACCGGCCTTGTTAGCCTCGGCCAGGAAGAAATTGATGAGTGCGCGCTGCAGCTGTGCACCTTTTCCTATATATACGGGGAATCCTGCGCCTGTTATCTTTACACCCAGGTCAAAGTCAATAAGGTTGTACTTCTTGGCCAGTTCCCAATGAGGAACCTTGGCGTTGGTGTTCTCGGGGTTGCAGGTCCAGTTGCCTACGGTATCCTGTCCGATAACACACTCCTTGAGATTTGACTTGACTACCCAGTTGTCCTCGGCGCATGTGCCCTCCGGAACTTCGGGGTAGGGTATGTTGGGGATAGTGCAGAGCAGGGCGGTCAGATCGTTCTCGGCCTGTTCCTTGCGGGCCTCAAGGTCTGCTGCGGCAGCCTTGAGCTCAGCAACCTGAGCCTTGGCTTGCTCGGCCTCCTCCTTGTTACCGGCCTTCATGGCCTGTCCTATCCTGGCAGCAAGCACCTTGCCTTGTGCCAGATTGTTGTCCAACTGAGCCTGGGCCTTCTTTCTGTCGTCATTCAGAGAGATAGCCTGGGCAATTGCCTCCTCGGCATTCTTAAAATGCTTTTTCTTAAGACCTGCAATAACCAGTTCGGTCTGCTCGGTGATCTGTTTGAGTGTCAGCATCGGGATTTGTTTCTATAGTTGTTGAACAAAAAAGGCTCACGCTGATGTGAGCCTCTTTTAAGTCTTACAGTCTGTCAGGCCTCAGCTTTCTCCTGAACGGGGATTACTGAAACATAGCTTCTGTCCTTGCGGCCCTTCTTGAACTGAACTACACCGTCAACCAGTGCGAACAGGGTGTGGTCCTTACCCATACCGATGTTCTCGCCCGGGTTGTGCTGTGTACCGCGCTGACGAACTATGATGTTACCTGCTTTTGCATACTGTCCACCCCAAATCTTAACGCCCAGACGCTTGCTGGCAGACTCACGGCCGTTCTTAGAACTACCTACACCTTTTTTATGTGCCATATCTTTCTAGTTTTTTAGGGTTATGCTACTACTTCCTTTACCAGAAGCTCTGTGAACTGCTGGCGGTGACCGTTGAGCTTACGGTAACCTTTTCTTCTTCTCTTCTTGAAGACAATAACCTTGTCACCCTTAACGAGTGCGGTCTTGACCTCACATACTACCTTTGCACCGTCAATGGTGGGGGCACCTACGGTAACCTGACCATCGTTGTCAGCCAGAAGGATCTTGTCAAACTCTACGCTTGCACCGGCCTCAACATCCTGAATGTGGTGCACGAACAGCTTCATTCCCTGTTCAATCTTGAACTGCTGTCCCTGAATTTCAGCAATAACGTACATTAAATCTTGCTTTTATTCTGTTTCTCCGTGGGGTGGTCCGCCCTCTATGCAGACACTTTTCCAACCTCTGCGGCACTAATCGGGCGCAAAATTAGTGTTTTACGCCGTCACCACAAAATATTTTCTGCATTTTTTCTTATAAACAGATTGTCTTGCCCTAAAAAA